>UMHI01029309.1_pt1 | contig 58370 bp, 90 predicted proteins | sample 1965481 | NCBI WGS metagenome assembly UMHI01 (sample SAMEA4836093, study PRJEB28245) | human gut metagenome | biome: gut microbiome; material: fecal sample | place: Denmark | collected 2008 | reverse complement strand
TATCCCCGCCCATGATAAACCTGCCGCGATAATCAGGCAGTACAAAGGTGCTCGTTCCATCACCAATGCCATACATGTACGGATAGTTATGTATATTGCCATAACTTATTTTTACTGTTCCGGCAGCCGTTGCTGCAACGGTAATTGTTACGTTGTCTTCGTTTATAGTGTCAATCATGCAATCATCAGCAATGCCGGTGCCGGTAATTAAAATGCCGTCACCGCATACCTGCTTTGCGGTTTGAAGCTTTTCGATATCCTCGGCCGATATGCCGGTAATGGTTGTGCCGCTGACGGTAGTTGTGCCGGTAAATGTATAAGTATCGTCTTTGTCATAAAACAAATTTTTGTCCGTTGCAATTTTAAACGGGCGTTTATAATCACTACGCTGTACCGGTGCACCGTTTATTTTTACGCAGCCATCATGTAGATAGGTGTCATAAAAAACCACACCAACAGGCGTATTAAACCTAATATCGTCAACAATCCATTCGCAGGTACCGTCCGTAATATACTGCCCCATTGTGTTTACGCCGCTAAAACTGGGTTCCGTTGCTGCCGTTGTGCCTGCCTGCACGCAGTAAAGGTATGCCCATGATGGTAAATTAGGGCTGTAAGCTATATCGCCGTACTGGTAAGCCTTACTACGGCTTAAAAGATTTAAACCTGTTTGCAGCTTAACATTACCTTCTTCATCTGGCAAAACATCATTTATAGACTTAACAACTGATTTATTAGACGCGATTTCTTCAAAGTAATGCACAACAAACTTTGCTGTACCATCTGTTACTTCTTCCCCTTCTTCTGCATCTAAAAAACCAGTAGCCGCTGACGCACCAGTAGTTCCTGCTTGCGTGCAAATTAAAAAACCACCTTTCGGCAAGGTGGTCTCTGCGTAGACGGTATTAACATTACAAGCGGCATTGCGCTCCAGCGTTTTAATCGGGCTGTCGGTAACGGCATTTAAAATTGTTTCAATCAAAACCTTAGCCCAGCCGCTGGCGGTTCTCTGCTTCAATTCAGCAGTCTTTTTACTACTTGATGTTTGCAGCCACAAATCACCTTCACGCGGATTATCGGGTTCAGTATTCCCAACTGTAATGCCTTTACTTACTTTCGGTGTAACCAAAAACTTCGCAGTTCCGTCAGTAATCTCCTGATTTGCTTCAACTTCTGAATAATCAGGCTCGTTGGCGTCAGTAGTACCTGCCTGTGTGCAGACAAGCCAAAACTGGCTATTTAGATTAGGCGATGTAACAATATCATCCACCTGATAAGCAGTGCTATTTTTTCGAATGTTAGCTGCAGAAAACAGATAAAGCAATTTCGTATCTGTGCCGTTATAAAATGCGTTGAAATATTCCATCGGTGGTGCTTCCTGCGGTTGCAAATAACCCCAGCCGCGCAAATAATCTTCGCTCGGCCAGTTTAATAATTCGCCCAAAGCAGCTGCCGATGCAAAAATTTGTGTAAAATCAGGCTGCGCAATTACGCTTCTTGGTTCTGGCATTCTCACAAACTCCCTTCAAGTTGTAATAATCTGGCAAAAGTCCCTTTGCCGAAGCCTGCAAAATTCCCAGGATTTTCTCCGCCGCGGCTAAAGCCAAAGGTATTGCCATCATTAAACCAATAAAAATAAATGATGCCGATGCCGGCCCCACGTATAATAAGGTCCAGCTCATTGATTAAACTTAATTCATTTGATGTAACATAACGGCCAACGCCGATACGCATTTTCGCGTTGCCGCCGTTTACAGCAATAACACGGGAAATATTAAACATACGCTTAATGCTATCAATAGTGCTTTGGCGGCTGCCGTCCGTTGTGTTTTTTGCAATTTTACTAAAAATAGCAAGCCTATATTCTTCGTCTCGCAATTCTGATGTTGACAAATAAGGCTCACCATAACGCCTAAACCGCGCCATGCCGAAGCCATTATTACCGTGGTCCGGAAACCCAAAAAAATCAACAGCAATTGCCTTATCAACCTTACGGCTGATATCAGCAACTTCGCCGCACATATCAAGCTGTTTTCCGGTAGCTACATCTGGCCAAATTTTTGTTCGAATATCCTGTCGGACATTTGCTATTTGGTCAAATTCTTCGCCAATCATTTCAAGAATAGCCTTTATTACCGGCTTATCATAAAATTGCGAAAGCAGCAGGCCAAGCATACGCTTGCTGCTGCCATCATTTGAAATATCTGCCATAACCATCAACCTCCTAATTGTCAATGGCCACGGAAATATTATCTTCGGCAAACGTGGCAATTTGCCCACGGGCAATTGCGATTGTTTCTCCCGTAAATCCGCTTGATGCATTAGTTGATATAGTCAAATTTATATAACTTATCCCGTCCACTGCCAAATAAATCGGGCCCAAAAACCGTTGTGCAATTACGTCCTTGCCCATTGGCAATGCATTGCCATTATCTGCAACAACTTGTTTTATTGTATTAACCAAATCGCCAGGCAAAGTTTCTTCGGTATATTCTTCGATAATAACTTTGACATAAATCGGAACCTCTTGCGGCCGGCTAAAATAAATTTTTTCGGTTGTCCCTTCGCTGTCACTAACTTCTACCATAACGCTACCGTTTGTATCAATGCCGATAGGTGCTTTTTCCAAAATCGTTTGCGCGATTTCCCTATCATCTCCGCCATGTACAATGGCTTCAAAACTGTGTGGCTTTAAGCCATCAACTGTTTCATCGCTGCGGTTTTCATAAACGGTAACTGCAGTAACATCCGGAAGCTCCAGTAAGCCAGCCTGTATACTCTCTTTCATACTTACACTGTTTCTATATACGGCAGATGCATAACGCTGCCTAACCTCTGCAACAGTCTCAGCATTGCGCCCTACATATGCAGCAGATTCATTACTACATGCAGTCCAACCGTCATAATTTGTGTTGATTTGAGTAATGCTGTTTAACGGCGGGTCAATTGGGCCAGTATTTTCGGCATTAAACCTAATTGGGCTACCAACGCGCACCACATTAAATGTTTCACTTGGTACGCAAGTTCCACCATAACGGCGGTCAGTCTGTTCTAATACCAAATTGCCGTCAGCTGTGCTACCCGTCCATTCGCCGCTACTTCCAAGCTGCTTACGCAGCTTGGAGTAAACAACACTAGCATTATCGCCAGATGCCGCTGTATAAGATAAATGCACATCATCATTTAAGATAATGTCAAATTGTGTACCATCAGAAACTGTTGCTGCAGTCAAAGTCACATGCACACAATTATCTAGCGTTATCACACTTGCCGCCGCAATGTCATATTTTTCCCCATCATTACCTTTAACCTGGCAATTACTAGGCAGTGCTGTACCATTTGCACCATAGCATATCTCAAAAAGGTAAGTGCTTTCTGCGTCACGGCGCAAAACATTGGTATACATTAAAGTATTATCAATGCTTCCTTCGTCCGCAGTAACCGGCGAGCGTGCATAATAATCATATTCAGCCAATTGCCACTGACGGTCGCTTTCTTCTGCAATTAAGCCGATTAAAACGCCAATCATGCTATTGGCTTTTCGGCTTACCGGATAACCAAGTTTTGACTCCAAACGCTCAAAAAGATTTGACCGTATCTCCGGCAACCTCATACGGTTAAACCCTTCCGGAGTAACTCCATAAGCTGTTCCGTCAACTATTATTGCCATATCCAAGCACCTCCCTTCTCGTCACAAGGCCATAAGTTGTTTCGGCCGCATAATTAACACTTAAACGCCGTTGGCGCGAGTCATAGTCAAGCTCCAAACTGTTAACAGCCTCAACATCATCTACGTTTTGTATTTGTTCTTTTAATATTTGCCGAATAAGTTCAAAATTTGGATTTTTTACTAAAATATACTCAAGATATGGAACGCCATGCGTGATATCTAAAAACCATTCTCCTAACATAGTTAAAAGTTGTATTTTAATCTGCTGGGCAACTCGTTCGGCATTATCAATAAAAAAGACATCGCTGTCAGCTGTAACAACGATGTCATGTGTTTTTGCGTCAAGTGCTAAATCATAAGCCAATATAGCACCTCCTTATTAAACCGGGGTTCCGGTATTACTCGGTCCACTTTCAACGCCACTATGGCGATGAGTCTGCAATGATACGCCACTGGCAGTGACATCACCATCGCAGGTAATGTCTCCATTCATGTGGCTTGTACCAGTGCAAGTAATATTGCCCTGTATATTAACATTTCCAACAATGTTGACATCTCCGTCTGGTGTTACACTCACCAATGTTCCACCATTTATAAGTTCAACATTAGCCGCTGATATTGATTGTGCTGGGCACATCCCAACAAAACAAACTGCGTCCGTTAAATCATATTGACGTGGGTCATGATTATCTGTACTGCCTTTATTCATCCATTCGTCAAGACTTCGCTCGCTGATGCAGACCCAGCAGCTATCCCCCGCTTTTACTGGATAAGTAATTTGGGCATTACCGGCCCGCGGCATAAATACCGGCACACCAGTAATAAGCGGATACTCAAGTATGCTTTCGTCAGCGGCATAATATTGCAGGCTCGGCTTTACTGTGGCAATGCACTTGCCAGCGTCAAAGCTTACGATTGTGCCGGGGAACGCCGTATGCATTTCGCCGCAGCGTTGCTTCATCATTTTCTCCAATGTTTGTAGCATTTTATTTTGACTCATTGCTTCGGCTGCTCCTTGTCGCTAATTTCGTAAACTTCCAACTCGCTGTACCAGTCAGGCCCGTCATAATTACCCGTGTGTTTCAGGCTTTCAATTTTGAACCAGCCTGTTACCGGTATGCTCTCCAGATAAATCAAGTCGCCGGGATTTAAGGTCGGCTGGAGCAGGCACTTAACCCGCCAGCCGGCCTTTTTATCTGCCTTGGTCTTTTTAACCTTGCGCTTTTTGCTTTTATCAATACGCTTAACGCCTTTGATTATTCGCTCCGGCGAACCGATAAGGCCGCTGGAAGCATTAAGCTTAATGGCTTCGACTTTGGTTGTGCCGCCTTCAGCAATCACCTGCAACACATTGTTCTGAATAGACCAGCTTAAGTTTGCACCGACGCACGCCTTGTCAAGACAAGTGCGGCCGGCGCCCACAAAACTGAACCCGTTGGCAAAAGTGGTAAATGTAAGCCCTTCGGCGTAATGTACCAAAAGACCCATTTGCGCAGCCACATCATCAATCACCTTTTTGCGGGATACGTTGTCAGCATATGAAAGCGAAACAACGCAGTCACGGATTGCCTTTTGCCCGTCAGACAGTTCCAGCGCGGTAATACGGTTTTTATTGTCGCCGGACTTGTACGTCCATGCGTCAACAACCTCGCCGACAAAAATACGGCGCAGACCAATATCCTCGCTGTACCCTACTTCCAGCATGCATACGCTGTCGTCACGTTCCAGCTTTTTAGCTGTGGTCATAGACAAATTAAGAACCTGTACCCTGCATTTATTTGTCTGCTGGGTAAGGTCCTTGTCAATATCAAAGCCAATGCTTAAGCCTTGCTGGTGCGGCTTTGCTTCGATGACAATGCCATCGCTGCCTTCAACGCCGACCGTCAAACGGTAAATTCTATCAAACTGTGCCATACCATTCCGCCTCCGGCACATAACAAAGTGTTGCCGACCCGTCCACAAAGCAGTCACGGCTTAAAGTTTCGGCATCCGTGATAGCAAGTATTTCGCCGGGCGGTATGCCGGGCCGATGATGGGTCATCAGAACAGGGAAGTTCGGCACCAGCTGAACATTTTGCAAAATCGGCACACGGTTGGCGTCCCAAATCTGCAAACTCCAGCTTTTTGCAAAAGCATTCCACATCAGGCGCAGCTTATACTGCACATCTTCCAGCGTAACGCCGATAACGATATCATTGGCATCGTTAAATGTGATTGTTTGCATTGCTTGTACCTCCCTATTTTAAGATTTATTTTTAGCAATTATAAAATCTTGAATTTTTGCTGCTAATGTTCTATTGTCTTTTTTTTCGACAATTGTTTCTTCAGCGTTCAAGTCGACATCATTTATATTCCCAATATCCGTCTGCGTTGCCTGCCCACCGTCCGCCGCTGTTTCGCCAGCCGACTCTTTAACAGATGCATCAACAATATCTTCAGGTATTTCCGTAGTCTGTACTACAACCTTATCAATATGCTGAAATGCCAGGTCTACCCAAATAATGGAACGGCTTTCATCACTCTTTACCGGTCGGCAGCTCGTTAGCACCATATCTGTAAAGATTTTGTCCGGCCGCACAATGGTTATAGGCATTTTGGCATTGCGAATTGCTTCTAATGCTGCAAGCCCATCAGCAAATTTGCTTTTGCCGATACCATTTACATAGAACCAAGTAACAGGATGACTTGATATGCCGCCCGTCATCGTAACCTTAAGAGGGCGATTGTTAATCATATCATTGATTTCAAAGCCTGTTTCAACCGGATGACCAGTAACGTCTTGGTCGTATTGATATTCGCACTGGCGTACAATATCAAGGCTCAACGTGCCGATTTTGGTAGGTGTTAAAGGGTTATAACCCAAAATATCTACCAGCATATTAACCACCTTCCTCCGTCTGCAGATAGCCATCAAAGCCAAAGCCGCCAGAGCTACTACTCGGTGACGGTATCTGTTTAGCTACTGCCCCACCTATCTGTTCAGGCGTTGCCTGCGTCTGAGCCGTAATATAAATATTATTATTCTGCGTTCCATTGTTGTTGTAAGTTACAGGTTTAGGATTGCCAGCCGCGTCATACCCTAAAGAAGTCATTTCGTTAAGCCGTCCGCCAAACCAGTTTCCAATACCAGAAAAAATGCCTGCCATACCTGGTCCGCCCGCAGCAGTTGCATGAGCAGCCTCTGTAAGGCTTGAATCTCCGTTAGATTCCTTCTTTAAAAGCCCTATTTTTTCTAATACGGTTTCTACCCAGCTTACAACATTTTTTAGCGGTTCAATAAACCACTCGTCAATGAAATCACCAATTGCTTTTAAGCAATCACCGACAAATTTTTTCAAATACTCAAAAGCATTGTTAATGCTTTTGACAACGCGACCAGTTACACTGTCAGCCCCATTAAGATAGCCAATAAAATCATCGATAGCCAATACAACTAACGCGATAGCTGCAGCAATCAGTAAAAACTTACCGAGCGCCAAAAGGCTTGCAGCTGCCGCTCCCACATTCGCTGTTTTAAAGGCTACCGTCGCGCCAGTAGCCGCCAGATACGCATTGCGCAATCCTCTGATGACACCAAGTAGCTGTTGTGCCATAGTAACGATAGTGCTCCATTTACTTGCAACGAGAAAAGCACCAGCATAAATCACTAATAGCTTAAACCCATTAACAAGAGAATCAATATCAATTTTTTCGATATTATCTGCTACTTTTGCTATTCCTTCAGCAAGTGCGCTTACAATTCCTGTCCGACTTTCAATTCCATAAAACAGCTTGCCCAAAGCATTTGACATTCTCGTCATTGCTTGGTCAACAGTCCAAGGTATCTGACCCATTTCCATCTTTAACCGTTCGCTCTGGCTGCGAATGGCATTAAAAACATCTTTGGCGGTAAGTTTGCCTTCCGCGCCCATTGTGCGCAACTGCCCGATGCTTGTACCCATGCCGTCAGCAATTACCTTAGCCAAACGAGGAGCCTGCTCCATGATGGAGTTTAACTCATCACCGCGCAGCGTGCCGCTGCCAAGTGCCTGGCCCAACTGCACCAAAGCCGCCTGCTGCGAGGACTGGTCGCCGCCACCGATGAGCATTGCATTGGCAACATCTTCCGTAAACGCCAAAATGTCCTGGTTGCTTTTGCCAAGTTCACTTGCGTTTCTGGCAATGCTGGTAAAAAGCCCTGCCGTTGCGGAATATTCCTGACGGGTTCGGCCGGCAATAGCATAAAGTTCTTTTTGCGTAACTGCAGCTTCTTGCTGGCTTGCAGTTACAAGCTGTACCTGCCCGCTAATAACCTTCCATTGGTCAACCATTCTGATCAGGCTGCCGATAGAAAAGCCCACACCGGCAACAGCCGCTAAAGCGTTAAGGCGGTTGCCCCAGCTCTCAAGTGTGTCACCAATGCGTGCGATTTCACTGCCGGTGCGTTTAGCTCTGCTTGCCATGCGTTCCATATTTTTGTTGGCCACGACAGCAGCACGAGTAGAACCAGTTTCAATATTTTTGAAGCCAGTTTTTATATCTTTTATGTCACGTTCAGCCTTGTCAGCTTTCGTTTGGTCGTAAAGATAGGAGATTTTAACCCCTAACTCCCTAATAGTTGTCAAAATCTACCACCTGCCTTTTCTGGTGGAAGTTGAGAATAATATATTTCGGTGTCCCGCTTCATGTCCAAAAGGGCATTGATTTTTAGTAAATCAACTAAATTTACCAATCCCAACTTAACCTCGGTCATAGTGACAAGCCCGGCCAAGACCGGGCGCCACACCAAAGTTTCCTTCGCTAATTCTTTTCGGACGGTTCCGGGGAGTTCCCCACCTGGCTTAAGAGTTGCTGTACAAGTCCAGTAAGGCCTGCCCAGCTCCCGAAAAAATCCTCGTAATTTACCTCCAGAACAAAATAAATTAAAGCAAACAAATCTTTAGTCTTACCAGTAAAAAGATTGTTCACCTTTGCTTCGGTCAGCCTTACAGGGCTTTCGTCACCAGGGCACTTTACATTGACATAATCTTCGTTAAGCAAACGCTTGGTAAAATTCACAAGCGCAGCTCCTCTAAGGTTCTGACCAATACCGGAGATTATTGCGCCGAAATTAATGTCTTTATCAATCCAGCGTTTATTTTCCTGCCCCGGTGCGATTACGTTATCTTTAATTCCAGTAGTAACTACTGCTTGCAAGTCACCTAAAAGCTCAATAGACTTCAAAGGCGGCAACGCTCTCACATAAAAAGTATTGCCGCCAATTTCTTTTTCTTTGTAGTCAAGATTTGCAAGTTCCATTAGCTATGACCTCCTACAAGGAATGATTCCTCGGGCACTACAGCATAAATCGTCCATGCAGTATTGCCATCACTGGCGTTATTGCTGCGGACAACATTAGGCTTTTTAGCTACCCACGCCTGGTCTGCCATTAAAAGCGTTCGACCGGAAAGGTCTTTAATTGCCAGCGGCACAATGCCTGCACCGCTTTGATTATCCATATTCACAAGCAGGCTCAATTCATCATTGCTGTCGCTGGACTGCAAAAGCGTAAGCGTAATAGTGCGCACAATACTGCCTGGTGCAATGGTGCGCACAATTTCCTGGTCGCAGCCAACTATGGCCGAAGTGCCATCTCCATTAGTTTCAACATTAATAAAAGTGGATTCTGCAAAACCCGTCACAATAACCGGGCCTACAATAACCGTCACCTTTTTAGGGTCATAAGTTTTAACACTCGGCATTTATTCATCCCTCCCGGTTAAGCATTAATAAGGTTTTCATAAGTCAAGTTGCCATAGATTTCAATAGCATGGATGGCACCGGCAAGACGTGCGGTAAACTTGCAGTCCTGCAAAATGCGCTGTGCTTTATTGTTGGCAGAAATGCTGCTGGCGAGCGGCACACTGATGGTGTAACCGAGGTTTTCGTTGCCATCGTCATCATATTCGGTCGGTGCAATGCCGCCGCGTTTCTGTCCAAGTGCCAACACTTTATTCATTGTGTTTTCAACAAGCGCAATGCCTTGGTCGGTAAACGGCAGCTTGTCACGGTTGATAAGCATGGTAAACAGGTCTGTCTGCATTTCTTCTTTAAGCCAATCGCGGAAGCGGATAACATCAATCCATTCACCGCCTGCAACTTTGCCATTCTGGGTAACGCTGATGTTGCGTACAGCCACAAAGCAGTTGCCATTTTTCGCAGTAATAGCATTAATCTCTGTCTGCAAAAGGCTGTCGGTGGTAACGCCGCTGAGCCTTTTATTTGCCCAGGTTTCACCGCCAGGGTTAACGCTGAAGCAACGAGCCATAATAGCAGCTTCCAGAAATTCATTCGGGTCTGCATGATACCACCACTGAGTACGCATATAGTTTTTCTGCATAAGTTGGCTCGCAATATCTTTGTCACTTGCAGCAGTTTTAACTGCATTAGCCGATAAGCCAACGCTATAAAGTTTTGTCTGCCCTTCCGCCCATGCTGCCATGGCAAGCACAGTATCATCGGTGCGGTCGCTGCAAATAACGCCGTACCAGTCATCATCTTCATCACTGATAAGCTGCATATTTTCCGCAACATCAAGGCTCGCTGCCTGTTCCACCAAAGTAACAACCATCTGTGCATTGGTATCAACAGTGAATGATGTCTGCGGGTCTTTAGCTTTAATCACAACTTCGTTTCCGGATGCACTGCAAGTAAATAAGCTGTCAGTGTCAGCAGTTCCAAGTGTACTGCTTACCTGCGTTGCAACAATTGCCGCTGTATCATCAGCCACCGCTTCATATTCGCCGGTAATGGTCTTTACATTGAAATCTGCATCGTGATAATTTACGCTGACAGAATACTTGGTTCCGGCAGAGATAGTATCTTCATTGGCAAGCCCAACTTTAATGCTGTCGCACTGCCAGCGGCCAACCTTTACCTCGCTCGGCGCAGGGGTCTGGCTAAATGCTGTGTTGACAGCAACATAAATCGGGTCAGTAGACTCGAACCCTAAATCAAGCAGTTCGTCCGGGTCACTGATTGCAAGCACACGCTCCAAAGTTTTGGCGTGCGGCCCGCAGACCATAATGGTATTAAAGCCAAGTTTACTGATACCTGCCGTATTAAGCGCAATATCAACTTTAACAATCTGGTCAATATTCATATGGCTTCTCCTTTATTTCAATATTTGTTTCAAAATTCATTTTGCTGGGCGTTCCAGGCTTAGTTAAATCAGCCTCAACCAAAACGCCGTTAATCTGTACAGTTTCAAACCAGCCGGGGTTATCAATAACCGCGCGGTCATAAGTTACCGTAAGGTCAACGCTGGCGCGTTCTTCCCAGCTTGTATCGTCAAGCAGTTCCGTTAAGTCCTGTACTTGCTCAAAATCATTAACCGCAATATTTGCAATATAAAATTCGTCAATAATTGATGGTCGCTCAAGGTGCATGGCAAGCATACCCAACGCCTCTACGGACCCAGCTCCGTAAGCCTGCACATTGAAGGTCGCTTCACACAACCCCACAACGGCATATTCTTCGGTTGCGGCGTTCCAGCGGTCTTGGTTTCCGATGTTTGTTTCTGCCAAAAGGTCAACAACAAGACACTTTTCAGGCAGTTTCGGATAGTTTTGCTTTGCCAGCACCACAGCCCAGTCAGGATAAATTTTCTTAAGCTCCGTTACCATAAACTGGGTAACGTTATCTCTTGTGCTCAAGCTCTCGTCACCTCCACGGCATAAGCGCGGTAGTAGTTAATCACGTTAGACTGGTATGCATCGCAGCCAACAACCTCATAGCGCTGGCCGAGCCATTCAAACTGATCAGCCTGCTGACCGGTCTGCTGGTCAACCATTAACAGTTCCGTGTCGCTATAAACCTTAACGGCACGGCTTCCTCTGCGTCCTTCCGGCAGTGCGTCCATCTCTGTAGCTCTCAATGGCTGCACGGAAGCTTTAATAGTCATCTCCGTTGGTTCAGCAATGGTAAACCGGCCATCATTGCCAAGTACCGCAGGCTGCATATAGCGCCATATTTTTATTGGCCTTCTGAAACTGTTTCCAATCATTCGCTCACCTCCTGTTTTAGGTCATTAAAAAAGCACCTAAACATAAATTTGTTTAAGTGCTTCATAAAGCGATATTTAGTTTTGGGTACAACAACAGCGCCTGCTGCTGCATAACAGGCGCTGTTAAAATTTCCCTATGGCTGGAGATTATAAGGTGTTTATTTAGCTTTCCACTGCCCTTTGGCAATTGCTTTGATAAATCCGTCTACATCTTTATTGTGCAGAAATCCGGTATCTTCCTTACGCATAATCTCAGAAATCCAAGAGAAGCAATCTTCATCATCTTCACCGCCAAAAGTAAATATGGCGTATTCATTATCGCTATCCCTTACGCCGAGAATAATACGTATTTTTAATCCTTCAGGCATTAGCTTCACCGCCTTTCAGCAGTTCGCCGAATTTACTGATAGCCGATTGGTAGTAGCGGAAGGTTTCCACCTCTTTGCAGCTGTGTTCGGACTTGCTGTAAAAGTATTTGCCATACTGGGATGTTTTAAGATTGTGCTTGTTGGCAAGCTGGCCAATCTTCATGGCACTTACTCCATACACTTTTCCGATATCAGCGGCAGAATAGGTTCTCTCTTTCACTTCTTCCAGCGGCAGCACCGGCACACCTGCCAATGCTTCGGCGGCTTTCTGTTGGCAGATACGCTTATATTCCGGCACGGTGGTTTTATCGCAGATGTTCATCCACGCTTTAGACTGGCGGGTGCGTGCATTTAAAAGCATTGCTTCCGCTCGCTTTTGCTGGACTTCGTCCGGCAGCGGCTTCCTGCCTTTTGCGGCATACTGCCCGGTCTTTCTGATTTGCGGTATCACATCGTGCGTTATCCACCGTTTGAAATTCTTTGCCTCCGGCTTCCTGCTCGCCAGCACAAGGTTGTACAAACCTGCTTCTGTAACGACATTTACTTTTTGCTTTCCTCCAAGGGTGTCGGTTGAACCTACACCCTTTTCATCGGCATCTAAACGCGCTACTGCATCACGAGTATTCTTTATTTCCAGTGCTTTGCAAACATCAGCGGCGACAAAAAGGATTTCATTGTTTTGGAATAAGGTGCGAACCTTGCCAAATTCTTCGCTTGTAAAAACTAAAACTTCACCCACGGCAAACACCTACTTTCAGTGCTCGCCTCATTGCGAACAAAGGTAATTGGCTTTCGCCAAGCGCGCATTGCTGCGGATAGATTACAAAAATCTGCTCTTTGTTCATGGTCGTTCTCCTTTCATGGTTGAAAGAAGTTCGGCTTTCGTGTTACAATATTTCACGGAAGCTTTGCTTCTGCAAAATACACTCGCTGTCACTTTCCACGGTAAGGCGGGTGTATTTTTTATTTGTCGGAGTCCAAAACCAGCTTAATACCTTTGCGTATAACTTCAGTTCGCGAAATGTTATGCTTGGTTGCATATTCGACAAGTTCCTTATTCATTTCACTGTCAATGCGTACTTTAATGTCTATACACTTTGGATTTTCCGATTTCGGTCTCCCCGTCCTCGGACTCAAGTTATCACCTCACTTTTTGTGTTCCGATAATTAAAGTTTAAATTATGGAACGCAAAAAGTCAAGAGGTTTTTTATTTTTCTGTCCCCTTTTTTACTGTAGCAACTAAAAAAGCACTCAACTTTTAGGTTGGGTGCTTTAAAATATTATTTTAAGTATTTCAACATTTGAAGCAAATAAGAACCACTCAAATCGTCCTTTTCGTCAGCTTCAAGCTCTCGACAACCGAATTCAACAAACCCGTTGCTTTGATAAAATTCTCGCAAGCATTCTTTATCTTCACATTCAAGATAAACGAACTTTCCACCAACAATCTCTTGTACCTTGCGAACTTCATCACAAGCATATTTCAAAAGGGTATCGCCTTTTATCAAATCAGCATACTCGTCATTTTTTCCAAGTTGGCCAATCAATGGTGCCGTCACAACATACTTTTTAATATCTTCGTTATATTGTCCAAATTTAGCAATCCGACGTTTCAATCCTTTGCTAATATGAGCATCATTCTTAACCATAAAGCTTTTGTTTGCTAATGTAAAATAGCCAACTAAAACTTTTTGCTTTTTATAGGACGTATAAAGCAAATGTGTTCTCGACCAGCCTTGCTTGTCAAAGATAACTGCTTTCTCTTTCAAAAACTTTTCCACATCTTTATTCAAAGAACATGAAAACTCGTCCAATTCAACTTGTAATAAAGACTCTTGACCCTCAAAAGCCAAAATCATATTGCTTAAAGACACTAATGTATAATGCTGGTTTTCTATCATTCTACACCGAACATCTTCTTCACCTCATCTACAGAAGCTACATGTACTTTGGGCGCAAGAACTTCTTTAGAGCCTTTGTTTGAAGCATGCTCAAGTGCAGACACGAACTTTTTGCAATCACGTCTGTTCTTGATGATAACCTGTTTTAAAATGCTTTTCGTTGCCATAAGTAACACTCCTATAGAATAAGCAATTAAAATAATATAAAAAATAGAATTTTTTCTATTTGTGTTATTATTTTATCATTATATTTCGGAAATGTTAAGTAGTCGGAGAAAATATTTTCTCTTTTAGCATTTTAAAACGACTTTATTTTTCTTCGCCCTTTTGCCGAATAACGTAACGGATGGATTGACGCAGGTGCCCGCTATCAATTAACGGCCGGCTGCTACGCTTTTTGCGTATGGTGGATGGAGCGTTAGGTGCAAAATGACCAGTGACAAAATTCCTTTGCACTAATCCTTCTACATACAATCCCAATCCAGCAAGAGCAAAATTCGCGTCCTGCTCTCCGTCTATAATCTTGCCTACTTCTTTTTGCGCCATTCTGGCAATAGCATTTTTGTTATTATCAATAGCAGTACGTAGGAAAGGCCTTGACGGAATATGAATGCGTTTCCAGCCAGTAACAGCGGTTGTAGCAAAATTAGAGCGTTTCTTTTTAACAAATCGACCACCGTGAGCAAAACTGCCGTCCCGCTTAAGGCGTCTGTACAAGGTTACAGCCTGTGGCGGTTGAACGATATCCGCACCAAATTCATGTATCGCGCCAAGTTGAGCCATTGTTAAACTGCCATCCTTGGTGGTACCTGCATCAGACTGAATACCGACAAAAATTTCCTTATCTTTTAGGTCTTCAAGCCCTTCCAGCACAGCATGCCAGCCGAAATCCTTGTCATAAACCATCAGCCGAACCTCGTTGCCGCGGCAAGGATACGCATGTCGCGTATTTGTTTAAATAAAATGCCGTAAGCGGTTTTGTCGTAGGCATCAGTTCCGCCGGTGCCACCTGAAGCACCGCTTCCCGCGCTTCCATAGCTGCGCTGCAGGTCGCCTTCTTTTTCAGATACGATATTTCCGGCGATAACAGCCCCGCTGCTTGCGCCGCCTTCGACTATAAGGTTTTGATATGCCAAGCGATGTGCCGTTAAATAAACAAGGGCCTGTGGATACAGGTCCCCGAATTTACTCTCGCTTATCATCGGCTCTGCCAGCTTGCGGTATGCCAACACCATATCGTCCGTGGCGTCAGCAAGGTCAGGTGCCAGCAGCCTAAACGTTTTTAAAAAATCGGTGTTGTCAAGCATGGCAATCACGCTTCTGCAGCTTTAATCAGGGCAAGCACGCTTGCTTTGTCATCTGCGCCGGTAAGGTCAATGCCTTTGGCTTCGGCGTAGGCGACAAGTTCGGCTTTGGTCATTTCATCGACAGTCTTTTCTTTTTCAGGCTGGGCAGTTTTCTTGGTTTTTTCGGCTACCTTTTCTTCCTGCGCACCTTCAACGAGTTCTTTGCGTGCAATCATTTTCTTGATAATTCTGTTGTTTTCGCACTCTTTCGGCAAATCAACAGTTGCGCCGGGCAGAATCATTACTGCACCTTTAGTAGTGCCAATGGTAATCAAACGAGCAGCTTTATTGGTAACAATCATCTTTTTTAACCTCCTTAAATAGCAAAAGCGCCCTTGATGGGCGCTTTGTTGTATTTGGTTGTTTTACCGCTATATTAAATGCCGGAAGCAAGGCATACAGACAGCGGATAGTAAACGATAATGCCAGCGGTGCTGGATTCGCAAGGCACAACAAACTCAAGGTTTCTGTTCTGCGGAGCCAGCTGGTTGTACGGCAGCGGCAGTTCAAGAGTCAATGCATCAGCAGCATTGCGGTAAATAAGCATTACATCATCACCGTCATCTGCACCTTTCATTTCGTGTACAGGTTTAATGGTTTTGATGTATGGGTTATTTTTCAGGAAGAAGCTGAGAATGGTGAAGCCGCCGGAATCGGGCAGCAGAGTAGCTGCAATGTAGTTGTACTGGTCAATCGGCAGCAAAATGGTATCCGGAATTTCCACGCCGTTGGTGGAGTCAACGATAGAAGATACGGCATTGTTCATGTCGTCAATAATCTGCTGCGGAGTTTTGCTGGACCATTCAGTTCCGCTGGAAGTACCGGTGGCAGGGATGGTGTATTTGGAGATATTCGGATTGTCAAGAATGCCGACAATGCCGTGTTCTGCATCGCCGTGGAAAGCAATGCGGTTTACGGTATTATCGTTGGCGCGGCGAGCTGCTTCCGCTTTGCGGGTAGGCAGGTTTTTGCCGGCCATGCGGGAACGGCGAATATCTTTAGTGCTGTAACCGTAAGAAACGCCGATGCTGAATACTTTTACAGTGTTCAGGGTGCCTTTTACATCAGCACGCGGCAGGTCGTCTGCGTAGTTGGAAATGATTTTTGCCATACCAACCATGTCATAGCTTTCGTAGCTGATGGTGTCAGCACCGGCATCAGCTTCGGAGCTTACCGGGAACAGTGCAAGAGCATTGTTTGCGGGATATTTTACGTCATAAGCTTTGGATTTTACGTAATCCAGCTCACGAGCAAAGAAAATAGATTCGTTTGCATCAAGTCGGCCGGTGCTCTGAATGGCAGCCAGGTCTAATTCATCATAATGCATATGTGGCATTTATTTATTCCTCCTTGAATTCAGGTAATAAAATAAGCGACAAGCCTTATTAGCTGTCGCCTACAGTGTTGTTGATGGTGACGTTTGCGTGACCTACTTCGATTTCAGCCATGCCTTTGGCAGTAGTTGAAGTCAGAAATACGCAGGATACACCGGGTGCTTCGATGCCGCTGGCAACAGCTTCATCGGTAAATGCTTTTTCGGCAATTTTGTAGTTGGCAATTTTACCTGCGGCAACGGCTTTGCTTACCGGTACCCAGATGCGGCCACGAGTCAAAACGCCTACCGCATAGCCAATCGGATAATAACTGTCAGCGGTGCCGGGTTCTTTGTGTTCGTGAATTACAATGCCAATGGCATCTTTAACAGTGCCGGAAGCAGGCAGTTTTACTTGTTTTTCCGCATTGGTGCCGCGGATTACAAGGTCCCCCGGATTAAGTGCTACTTCGGCAGCAAAGCTGTCAACGGTTTTGCAGCTTAAATCTGCCAGCTGCCCTACAATTGCCGGGCTCATTTCGCCATACTGTGCCATATTATTCATCCTCCTTTTTGTTAATCATGCCGTCAATCATATCCTGACGGTGCTGTGCAGCGGATTTAACTTCGCCGCCGCTATTGTTGTTGTCGTTATTAAAGATTTTACGCATCTGATCACCTGCAGCATTGCTGTCAAGGTCGCCGCGAATGCTGTCATAATAAGCATTTACATAATCATCAGACTTGCCGTCAAAATTCAGGCTGTCGCCGCGTACAGCTTTGATGATGGCAATCTTCAATGCTTTGTTGTCCATGCCGTCTGTTTTATCGCATTTTGCCTTTTTGGCATCTGCTTCCAACTCGGCACGTTCTTTGACTTCTTTTTTTGTGTCCTCAACAGCCTTGTCTACGGCGGCTTTTTTATCAGCCTCGGCAGCGTCAACTTTGCTTTTAAGACTGTCGCGTTCAGCAGTCATGGCGTCAAGTTTGCCCTGCACGCCATCACGCTCGCCGGTCATAGCGTCCAGTTTGGTCTGCAACTCGGTCTTGCTGGCAGTAACACCGGCAAGGGTTTCTTTAGTTGCGGTAAGTCCTGCTTCTGCTGCGTCTGCACGGGACTGCAACGCAGTAATGTAATTGGCAACGGCTTCGGGCACTTCATGCTCAACGCCGTCAATTTTAAATTTGCTCATGTTTTGTGTTCCCTCGCTTTCAATAATCTCATCGCCGTCACAGTTCAGCCGGGCTTTCATTCCGGCGCGTGCCAAAGGCACAACGGCTAAATGGTTTATGCGGATATTACGCTGTATTGCATCGTAGGCTTGACCGTCCGGCGACACGCCCGGCGTCTCCTCGCAATCGCAGCGGTAACCCAAAGACAGCTCGCGGTGCTTGCCGATTTTATCAGGCGCGAAAATGACGATATCGCAGGCAACATACTTCTCGTCCTTCGGATAACCGTCAGACAAAATACTGCCGATGGCTGTGCCAAAAGCGTTGGCTGCGGTAATCTTGCCTTTTTTCGGATGTAGCACCGTGATGGGTTTACCGCGAAAGCTGTTTAGCGCATCGCTGGCAAAAACCTCATCTGCCGGCCGGTATTCGCGGCGAATTGTACCGTCAGGATTGCGGTACTCGTAAACGCCAGTTCGCGCAACTATCGGAGAATCACGCATAAAACCATCAGTATCAATAACTGCACCGGCAACAAGCTGTAAACTGTCATAACGCTGTACGTTTCTCAATTTAATCACCCCCTCCCCTTAAAAATGGGTATAAAAAAAGCACCTAAGTTGAAATTACTTAAGTGCTTTAGTTATTTAATTATTAACCTTTTCTTTGCCAAACTCCGTTGCCCTGTTCGGTACAGGCTGACCGTCCGGCGTAGCATTGGCCACATTCCAGCTTTCTGTATCAATGATAGATATTGCTACGCAGCGGCAGTTATAATCCATGCCTGGGTGTAACGCCGGAGCTGGATTAATTCTCCTGCCGTTTACCTCGCCGGGTGTGGTGCGTTTCCAGTAATAAAGCTTACCTTCTTTTTCCCGGTGGCTCTCACGCACACGCTCATCAAGGCTCGTTGACCATTCATAAAATTTTATGCCCGCCTCCTGCTGCCGTATTTTGGTAGTAATAGCATTAAGATTGCCAATCTCATTGCGGGCTATAAACTTCGCGCGATTATCGGTGATATCGTATAAATGCTTTACATCCGCATAAACATCTTTGTACAAGCTGCCGCGCTGCACCGCATTGCTGATAATTGTGCCAAGCTTGTCGGTATAAGTGCTTACAATGCTGTTAATAAGCTGCGATTGCAAAGCGTACCACTCGCTGGTTGCCATATCAAGCAAAGCACTATTATGCAAAAACACATCAACGGCCAGACAGCTTTTAAAAGACATACTGATGTTTCTACATACAACGCCGTCAACGTTGCCGATTAAACGCTGTACCTCGCGAAGCGCAGCAGCAATGGTTAAGCCAGCGTTCATCATCTCGATAATCTGCTGCACAATATCATCGCTTTCGGCGTCCTGCTTAAGCGCAGGCTTTATGCCAGGTAGCAATTCATTCGTGTACTTGCGCAATGCTCGCACAATGGCGCGCAGCACGCGGTAATAATCACGTTCTGCGCTGTTCGGATATTGCATTTTAACATTCGGCCGCAAGTACCGCGGCATCTTATCATTCGTTGCCATTTAAAACATCATCCACATCCGGGTCAATATCTTCTAAATTCAAAGGCGACTTACTGATAGGATAATCAGTATTCTCCTTCAGATACTTGCGCGCTTCGCTGTCGTCCATCAGCTGGGCGTTTTTAAGCAAAGCAATGGTTTCAACTTCAATTCTCTGTTTCTCCGCCTGAAGCTTTTCGGTTTCGGCCTGCTCCTTCTGCGTCGGTACCCAAAGGGCATTAAACTTAATGCTCCAGTTTTTAATTTCCTTGCCGTTGGTCGGGCCTTCGTTGCAAAGCATTAAGGTTCGGATTAATTTTTCCAGCTGCGGTTTTAACTGTCTGCGCTGTATACCTGACACCATGTTGTAATAATTCTCAAGGTCGCCTGCGCCGGTACTGTTAAGCCCTGCCGGAGAACGGCCGAACAGAACGGTAAACGGTATGCCCGTAAGCCCGCAGATATAAAGCCCGAAAGCGTCTAGCAAATCAGGTATACCCGTCAAAGGAATATTAAACACCTGGTAATCATCATTGTTGCTGATGGCAATGGTGTTTAAAATGTTGCGAGCCATATCGATAATATCAAGCCGTTTTTGTACAAGTTCGGTACCCTCATTACTTTGCAGCATTGCGGCTAAATTCTCAAATTTTATCAGTGCCGTGCTTAAGCGTTCCAGCGCGTTAAGCCCTGTGGACTGCGCTGTTTCACAGCGGTTGATGGCTTTGATTATACCGTCAAGGCAGCTCAAACCTGCCCCGTTGCGCAAAATGCGTTCATGCTCCGGCAACATATCACCGTCAAACACCAGCAATCTGCTGTGATGCACATACAGCAGTTGCCCGCTTCTCGGCGGTGTTATCTGATACCATTCGGTATTGCCAAAATTTGGGTCAAGCGGGTCATCATTGATAAGCATGCCGCTTAAATCATCCTGAATGCAGCTACCGTCATATACTTGCATTGCCTTGATGGAGCGCAGCCGCTGATAGTTTATCGGATCTTCTTCCGTGCCGCCGTCATCTGTAATCATAAAAATACAGCTTCGGCCATAGTGGCGCGCCCATGTCAGTGCTTCAATCAGCTTGTCGGTTGCGCCAATCTTCTCAAGTGCAGGAACAACAACCTCGTCCTTGTCGCCCTCTATCTCAAATCCGTTTTTTAATGCAGCCTCGGCCGGCAAAGAAGATATGCGCCGCGCAAGCGCATTTTTCCAAAGCTGCTGCAACTGCATATCGCTCAGCGGCACATTGCTGCTGTAAAAATCATTATTTCTCATGTACTGGCTTATGCCGGACTTGATGAATGCATCAATAAAGCCGTCTTGCTTAATACCGTCATTATGCACCGTACTTTTACTTCTGCGTTTTTTGCTCAACTTACAAAACCTCCCCAGCTGGTAATGGTAGCCAGTGTATTAAAAGCGTCACTGGAAGCGTCCACCATATCATCATGTACGCTCTCCGGGAACGCTTCGAGTTCGGAAAAATATTTTTCATTCCACGGACCCGCCAGCACCAGCACATTACCCGCCTGCCATTGTGCCGAAAAAGGTTCGGCGCGGGTTACTTTATTGCCGCTCGGCCTGATGGTCGCTACATTAAATCCGGCAAGATGTTTAATATAGCTGGCTGCCTGGTCTTTGCCTGCCTGCCCTGGGTCTTGCGGAACAGTAATCCGCACATGTTTATGCTTGGCGCGGTCAATTGTCGCTATGTTGCGCGTTAAATTACGCACCTCGTTTGCGGTAACCTGCGCACGCTGCACATCGGCAACAATAAACATCCCGTTGTCAAGCCTGCCCATCAGCACGCCTGCCGTGGCGTCAGGGTCAGGGTTTGCCGTTGACGGTACTGTCGCAGCCAAGTCCCAACTGCGTACCCACTCAATGACATTATGTGGTATAGCATTTACTACTTGTACCTGCGACCGCTTGAAATATAAACCGGCCGAAGGACGAATAAGCCAGTTGCCGTTCTCAAGACGTTCACGTTCAACAGTACCCATTGCGCGCAAGTTACCAAGGTAGCCGGGGTCTTTCTCCATTAAAATTTTATTGTCGGTAAGCTTGCTGGCAATAAAAGTAAAACTTTTTATCTGCTCGGGGATTATCTCCGGCGAATGTTTCATCACTTCTTCCGGCGTATCACCCCAAATAATCTCGTCACCCATACGGGTAAAGTACCTTATCTTGCCGCTGCGCTCCGGTATTGCATATCCAGTTTCGGGGTCCCAATACCACTGAATGAATTTTGCTACCCAACTGTCGGCATCAGGGTTCGTTGTGCCGCGAATATATGGGCGAACGCCGCAAGTGGAACGATTACGGGAAAGCATATACCAATATTGGTCACTCGAAAAATGAGTAATTTCGTCAAATGCACACAACGGCAGCTGACTGCCTTGCCATGCATATTTATCACGTTCAAGCTGCAAATGTGCAAACGTAACTTTAGCACCTGAAGGAAATTTAATCATCGGGCGTGGGTTTTCAATAGGCACGCCGCCAAGTGGAACATACATTTCCTTTGCTGTGTCCCAAAGCCCGCCTTCGTTCTTTATCTGGTTACTGTTGCGTCTAAATATTGTTGCACCAAAACGCGGATTATTAATATGCCGCAAACATTCTAAAAGTAAAGCGTAGGTTTTGCCCTAGCCGCCGCCAGCGGACTAAGAACCGCCGTAAAAAACTATATCGGCCGGGGAAGCAAGAAATTGTTCCTGCGGACCAGGCTGCGGTCTAAGTTCAATCGTTGGCATTGGCATCACCTCCCGTACTCAAATCGAAAACCTTTAGCTTTCGTATATTTTCCGTTCAGGCACATAAGGATTTGTTTTCTATCAATGCCTAATACCCGTGCCATTTCTCTCAAAGAAGTAAAATTATGTCGACTACCGTTTAATATGTTTATGGCTACAACTGCTTTTGACCTCAGTTCATTAGCCATTTTTAATTTTTTAATCGAAGAATCAAAACAGCCATGTTTAATGGCGTGAACAGCATTATCTTGCGCAGTAACCCACTCCAAATTTTCTGCCTGGTTGTTCATTTTATCGGCATCAATATGATTTACTTGCGGCAAATCTAACGGGTTAGGTATAAAAGCATTTGCAACAAGACGATGTACAGAATAAAAAGTTTTTTTGGCATTTTTCATAAGTCCTACGATTAAATATCCTCTGGAATTTTTCAAAGCCAGTTCTTTAATAATCCCTTGGCGGTGATAATCAAGACTACGAACTTTACCTGTATTACTTACTTGATATTTGCCTTCATAACCGGAAATATCTTTCCATACTTCACTCATTGTTCATTCCTCCATCATCACCGCTGTAACTATCATTTCTGCCATTATCCGGTAAATACACAACAACACGCGGAGCATTATCGCCGTCTTTTAAATCAGGTGCCTTCTGCGCTGCAATTTTGCGTTCAAGCTCAAGTTTTGCCTGGTCAACTGATTTTTTGTGTTTTTCCATTGAGCTTAAACCGATGTAGTCATACAACATTCTTAAAGCCTGCATACGGTCAGACATTTTTACCTTTATGCCGAACTTATCGTTGCCAATGGATTCTATCAAAGTACCGTCTATTTCATCGGCACTTTTCATTGTAATTTCTCGGCCATTTGGGCTGATGTGTACAACATGGTTTATATCGGCAAACGCAATGCGTTGTAAGCGCTCTATAATGTCCCCTTCATTTGCAAACAGCAGTTCCGTTCGCAAAGCTTGTAATCGTTTTAGCTCAGCTTTAATTGCAGGCTTTTTCATTAGTTTGCAAGCTCCTACTCGCGCCGAACCGTCTGTGTTAACAGGAAACCCAGCTTGTATATAAGCTTGTTTGCCATTAAAGCATTCTACATAATACAAACAAAAAAGTTTTTCACGGTCATCCAACTCCTCGTTTTTATCAACTTCATTGATTAAGGCCTTTACTACTTTTTTGCTCTTTGGAGTACTACGTTTATCCTTTATTTTTGAATGGAGTACTCCATTCATCTGGTCATCCCATTTATCTTTGCATTTCCAACCGGAAACGCTTTTTTCCGGTACGTTCAATTGCCTTGCGATTTCCCGGAGTGGCATCAGGCCTTTACTGTTTTTATAAAGTTCATACGCCTGATCACGTTCAGGACTTCTCGCTTTTGGCATTGACCGCCACCTTCCTCGTTTATGTATTAAAAAAGCACCTAAGTAAATGATCTGCACCCCAAAAGTCTAACTTTTGGGGTGCAGTTCATAAAATACTTAAGTGCTTTAGTTATTAAAATTTTGTTAAGTGTTTGTCATTCTAATGTAGGATAAGTAGGCATTTTTACTCTAGAAATGCTGTTTGCATAGTAACCGGCTTTCCATAAGATATCACCAATTACTTTCCAAGCCGCTTCCAGTTCGCTCTTTTTGCGGCCGCACTCCATTTCATCAATCATTACTTGCGCCGCTTTTGTAATGCCTTTTACTTCTTCCATTCTCTGCATATATTCTACGCATTCATACGGACGAACATATTCAGGAGCATTCAGCGGCAAAGATTGCTGTACTAGTGCAATTTTAGTTGCTTGCTGCTTTTCTTTTAACTGCTTTTCCATTTCGTTGAAAGCGTTGATGTAAGCCACCTTTATTTGCATTGCTTTTTCTCCACTAAATCCCATAACCAAAAGCATAAAGCCATCTTTTGTTATGAGATATTCGCAGCATTTTTTACCGCTGTCATCTTTGTAGGAACGTTCCCGAAACCACTGAACGCAATTTTGCGCTGAGTTAATTACTCGGCGTACAGCTCGCAATGTATCACTATGCCTCTTTTTAAAAGCTTCAGCAACCTGCCTACTTGATACAACAACTTGGTTGTTACGAATCATAACCAACTCACTCACAGCGAACACCTCCTTTGGCGCTCGCTACTGCGAACAAAGTTAAACGGCATACGCCGCGCACGCATTTCTGCGGTAAGACTTTTTGGGTCTGCACTCTGTTCTTCATTGTCGTTCTCCTTTCACTTGAAAGAAAGCTCCGACTCGTGATACAATATTTCACGAGAGGAAACTCTCGGTTAAGGTGTTGCTTCCAGATTTAGCGGTCGGAGCAGCACCTTATTTGTTTATATCGTCCTTAAGTTTCCTTATCCCGCGTCTTGCGGCTTCCATTTGGTTAATATTTTCCTGTCTGCAATATTCATCTAATATTGCTTTAGTTTCTTCATCCAATCTGACCGCAATTCTATAGGGCTTTGGATTATCTGTAGGACGTCCCATTTTCGCAGCCATTTTCTCACCTCACTTTTGGCTACCATTAGTTTATACTTTTGGCAACCAAAAGTCAAGTAAAAAATAACGCCCGCACATTTTATATGTAGGCGTAGTAATTATTCTCAATCTTTACTTTTAGCAAAAAGAAAGCCTGCAACTAGCATTAACAAACTTTCTAAAAATCGCAATTCAATGTTTTCTCCCCTATATACAGACAAACAAGTAAAACCTATCCAAGCTATAATTAAAAATATACAAGTTAATATTGCAGCATAAATTGCAGCTTTTTTCTCGTCAGTACCAAAAATTTTGCCAAACAAACCTGCACTTTTTTCTTCTTTATCAATTATTTTACTTAATATATCCGTTTGAACATCAGTATTTAATTTACTAAAATTATCAGGATTTAAAAAACTTGTAATACTATCATCATGTTCATTTAAATTAGAAGCCATTGTTTTCCTCCGCATAGATAGTATAATCAAACTTCGCCGGAGAATCATGGCTCATTTTATAATACCAAAAGTGAACAAATATAGTAATTTTTTTGCCATTTTCTTCAAAAAAGCCTATATTTAAAGCCTTTCTTGTTGCTGTTCCACTGCTAAAATTTATACATTTTAAAATCAACTCATTGTTTATTATATTTGTCAAAAATTTTCTGTTTCCGTCATCTGTATTTTCAAAAACAAACTTAAATTTTAATTCATCCTTTATATCTGCACCATTTTTTATTTTAAAAGAACAAACAGAATCATCTAACAAAACAATAGTTCCTGAATCTATAATCCTTTTATTATCTGTATTTACCTCTACAATAAAATCCATTTTCTGCTCCTACTTTTAATTAGTCTAATAATATATTTTGTAATGAACTTAAGCCAGCAAAGCAGTTTCAACGATTTTTTCAAAAACGTTTATAGTAAAATCAGCAAAAAATTTTTTCACCATAAGCATCACTCCTTTTTCACCACTCGACATATCACTCAAAACGAATGATAGTATAATGTTAAAAAGCGAAATAATACCTATTTTTACTATAACTGCTTCTGTGCTGAGCTCCAAAGCTGGCTTAAATTCATTACGTTACTATTATAACAAAATATGTCTGTAAAAGTAAGAACTTTATTTATTGGCTGCCGAAACTGAACTATGACCAGTACATTACTAATTCAAAGTCGGCAAAACAAAAAGCCGATACAGCTGCATCTCACATGCTGTCCAGCTTTGTTTTATCTATAAAACTTTACACTACCATTTTACCACGGTATATAGCGTAAAAAGTCTTAGACTTTTTGTGAAATATTTGTGAACTACTTTCGATATTTAAAATTTATAAGTTTGAATGGTAAATCCAATAACCCCTCATGATAAGCAACAGCCGCAGTATCAGCAAGGAATGTGTCCAAAAGATTAAAATAACTAGCTTTACTAATTCCCATTAAGCCGGCAGTAACTTCCGGCGACTCATTTTTCAAGTATCGCCGCATAATAATCTCTGTTGTGCGCTGATGCCTCTCATCAGCATTTTGCTGATAATGATAAATCATAGCATCAAGTACGCTAATCCACCGTTCTGGTTTCTGTACAGTTATTCGCTCGCCGCGGTCATTAGTTATTTCAACAACTTCAACTTCGGCAGCATTACGAATAGCAGCATTGCCGGTTGGGTCTGGTCGAGTATAACCTATATTTCCTGTTTTCCCTCCGAGGTCTTGCCTTTCAAGTTTTGCCTGCCAAACAGCGGCTTCGATTGCTGCTCGCTGGCGGTATTTTGCATTAATTATATTTAAGGTCTTGCGGCTAATTACACTCATTCACTAAGCCTCCTCGAAGTCAATTTCAGGATATTTGTACAACAGCATTTTGCGTTTTAATTGATACTCTTTGGTTCTGTAACCCTTTGTGTCAATTACTTTTTTGCGGCCGTCTGGATATGTTATAACAAAATCCGCAACATACTTAATTCCTTTAATGGTTTTACCGCCGTGTTTGAATGGCGGCTGAAGCACAAACGATACCTGCATATCAATACTTTTTATTTCGCCGGCCCATTTTAAAGGCAGCAGCACATCGGCATAATAGTCACGTTCCTTAATGCTGTCGAAAGCAATGCCATCATAATAAGCAATTTTATTATGATACTTGCTTTCTCTTTTTCCGGCTACGGATACCTGCTTTACATTGCCAATGATACTCTGTACTTTAACATTCGGCGGTAACACTTCCCAACGTGTCATGTTATCACCGCCGCCAGTTAAAATAAGGCTACCGCCTCAAAAGCAGTTAATCTTTTACTTTTTGCCTGTTCTTTATTTTTCTTACCGCGCCTAAAATCATCCGCATATTCGCATGTAGCCCAATGCGGAATGAAGCCGATGCAGTCAGTTATATTCTCAACGATAGTACAGGCAACAATGCGCCCATCCGAAGTGACAATGCGGTCTTTATTACCCAGCAAACTATAATAAACAGGTTCAGGGTTCACCGGCAGCCATTTGCCGCCAATAGTCTTTATAAATTTAATATTTGCCCCACATTTACGGCAAGAAGAAGTTTTAGTCAGCATGATTATTCTCCAGTAACATATCGTGTAAATAATTCTCGTACCAAACAGATTTTTCAATGTCTTCTTGTCCATTTTTAAGATTAGAGCGGAAGCGATATTTGAAAATATTACACCGGCAATATGCCTTTACTGCTTCATCACCAAACAGCCAGCGCATAACTTCAATGCATTCATTTTCGCCATTCTTTGCATAATGTGCCGGATGATTTACAGCGTCATTACTTTTATCATTACCAACGCTCCTGCCTTGTTTAGTACCTCTTAAACTATCTCCAAACTCAAATTTTGTTTTAATCATTTTTATTTTCTCCTAAACCAATCAGAATGGAATTTCTTCGTCAAAAGGAACTTGTGTTCCAAAGCTTTCCATGTTTGCACTGCCTGGTGCTGAATCAGCCATTGCTGCTTGACTCGTTGACCCAGGCGTGTATCCTTTACGTTCGATAAAATATACTGAATTAGCAATAACTTCAGTAACATAGCGTTTGCCGCCGTCCTTTGCATCATAACTACGAAGCTGCAAACGCCCATCAATAAGTGCTCTATGTCCTTTCGCTAGACTGTTGCCGCATAATTCTGCAATTTTACCCCAGACAACGATGTTGATAAAATCGGCTTCTCTCTGCCCATCCTGATTAGTAAAAGGCCTGTCAACCGCAAGCGTAAACTGGCATACAACCTTACCGGTAGTGGTATAACGTACATCCGGGTCACGCGTTAAGCGGCCCATTAAAAGTACTTTGTTCATTTATAATCACCTTTCTTCTTTTTCAAAATAGCAGGCCAAATAATTGATACAACGCTTAAAATGCCTAAAATAACAAATAATTTCATAGCCTCTTACCTCATTCGCCATAGAAGCGTATTATGCAGCAATATTATAGCGGTTCCGGTTTTTATTGCTGTTAAAGTCTCATCTACCAGTAGTAATATAGTTACTTCTAAAGTTAGCAAAACCGCCAAAATTAAATTCATAATTCATCCTACCTATACCTTTTAAGATAATATTCAAGCGTTCCTTTAGGTATTCCAAAGCTTTTAGCAATACTTTCCACATCTTCGCCACTATACAACCTGGTAAACAGTTCTTTATGATGCGTTTCCCAATCAAAAGCTGATTTTATTGGCGTATTGCGCAGGAACGGCACAAAGTCAGGAATTTTTATTTCTTGTTTTATTGGTTTAACCTTAACGGACTTTTTGATAATTACAGCATGTTCGCCGCGGATACAAGGATTTATGCCAAAGAAAGGACAAAAATAAACATCATCTCCGCAGTGATGCACGCGGTAACATTTTAAACAGTTAATGATTTTGTTATCATTCATTTTCCTGTGCTCCCAAAGCCTTTAGCGCCGCGTTCCGTTTCCGACAGTTCGTCAACTTGTACAAGGTCTGCTTCTTCCATTTTGCGAAGTATCATCTGCGCTATGCGGTCGCCAGCTTTTACAAAATCACAACTGTTGTATGACGCCTCGTACATCGCCTTTACTTCGCCGCGATAATCATTGTCAATTATACCTACGGAATTCGGTTGCCTTAATTTTGTTTTTAAACCAATACTGCTACGTGGCACTATCTCTAAATAATAGCCTTTCGGCGGCTCCGCCATGAAGCCCAAACCAATAAGTTTCGGTGGTCTTCTAACAATAACATCTTCCCTTGCGAAGCAGTCCCACGCCGCGGCACCCGAACTTTTCTTCTCAGGCATTTTGCCGCCGGGTAAAAGTTTAATTTTTACGATTGGTTTGTTCATTTTGTTGTTTCCTCCTTAACTAATCTCCCAAATGCCATCCGGCCTTAACTTTGCCAACGCCAGCAGTCCGTATAATGCTTTTTTAGCATTTCCTTCCGTAGCTTCCCAGTAATTTTTATCAACATCATTACCCAGTTTACTAATAGCGGCTTCCAGTATTGGTATGCTGTCCGCCCCACTAACGCCATCCAGCTTATTTAAACCGTCCGGCGGAAAAAGCACTTTGCGGAAAATCCGGCTGTAATTGTACGTTACGTTTAACCACATCTCACGCGTACCGCCAAGGCAATAAGTTCCACCGGCAATATCGTGTATTTTATCGGTTTCCAGAGTTTCGCGCGTTACCGGGTCTACAAGGCTGCAATCCCAACTCATTTAATCACGCCCCCCAAAGCCACCGCAGCGCCTGCCATGTCCAAAAGCTGCCAACCTCATAACATACACCGGCTACAAAAGCCAGCGTGCCTATGATAACGGCTAAAGTTATTAATCCACGCATATTACCACCTCAATTTCTGCCCACAACAAGCACAGTGTGGGAAATATTTTATCAATCTTACGGAGCAACACGGGCATTTATCAAAATTTCCTATCGTTGTTTTTAATACATATGGTCGCATTGCAATCTGCTTGCGCAGGGCTTTGATAACGCGTTTGTTATGGTTGATAATCATTTTGCATTCATCGCCGGTCAGCACAACCCACCGCAAATTTCGCTTCTGCCATTTAATCTGCTTTTTGCAAAGCTCAATATCCATCCTTACCCGCTTTTCTTCTTTCGGCAGGCTATCCCACCAACGCTGCCTTTCAGTTGTCATTTCTTTTCACCAGCCCTTCTGTTCCATGCTTCAACTGTTTGCTCTTTCCTTTCTTTCTCATAAAAACTAACAGTTGCGCCGCATTTATAGCATAAAATCATAACCATTCCAATGCCGTGTTGCGCTTTTACTTTTTCGCTCCCGCAAAAAGGGCAAGGTTTTAACTCAATCATTTTTCATCTTCTCCCAACAAATACTCAACCGAAACATTTAAGGCTTCGGCAAGTCTGCCAACCGTTAAGGCATGAACACTTTTACCAGCGGCAATCTTATCAGTAACTGCATGACTAAATCCCGCTTTTTTACACAATTCTTTATTTGTCAGTCCTGCATTTGCCCGCGCCATAAAAAGCCTTTTTTTGTCTATAAAAAATTTACGCTTCTTTATAAACTTAAAATCAAATTCATTTTCCGCTGTCATTTTTTCATCACCTCGTCCATTTGGGCACCACATTTTGGACAATACATATATAATTTGTCTGCTTTATAAAAATTGTAAATTGTCATACCACATTCAGAACATACCCAAGTACCAAATAATGTTGGATGTTCAATCCAATGCCCGTGCTTGCGTTCTTCCACAGTTGTAACGTTATTGATAAGATAAATAGCATAATCCAACCCGGCAAGCGTTCCTTTAGCATACATATCCATCGGTCCAAGTTTTACACCTTTTTTCGCGTGTTTAAATTTTTTAATTAAAGCATCTGCGTCAATCAGTCGCATTTTTACATCTCCTTCTGTTCCATGCTGACGCGGCGTATTCATGCCATTTAATACCAGCAACCGTCATTTCGTCCCAATATGTTTTTGTTGCCATATTGCAATCAGTACAAAAAACATAACCACTGCAACCTGATAACGGTATATAAATTACTTCCGTATTACCGCAAAACGGGCAAGGTTTTAATTTAATCATTCACATCATCTCCCAACAAGCAGCACTGCGCATCTTCCAGTGCAAAACGCCGTTCTAATTGCTCTGCCCGCCAATATCCGCGAAAAGCATAATCAGCAGCATTGCCGTGCTGTCCTTGCCGCCGGATAGCTGTACTATGTGTTTCATGACAGCCTGTACTCAGCAATATCACCATTCGCATTTTGAACGGAAATTCGAATTGGCCAACCCTGTTTATTGTTTTTAAACGCAGCAAACTTCATTTTGCAAATTTTTAATTTAGTTTTATGGCTGCCTTCGCACTCCATGCAAGTACGCCTCTCTGCATACTGCGTTCCGCAAATGCTGCACTGATATAACTTTATTTCTTTCATTTCTCAAGCTCCTTTAATTTTTTGCCAATAGCCTCCGCAACATTTACCGCTACAGCATTGCCGGCCTGCTTGTAAAGCTGGCTGTCACTAACACCGGCAGCAACTGCACGGTCAAAATAGTCATCCGGAAACCCTTGCAGTCGCCAGCATTCACGCGGAGTCAGTTTACGGATGCGCACGCCGTCAGTAACAGCGGCATCATGCTTGCTACCCTTCAATGTCCGAGATAACCCTTCCAACGGTCCACGGTAAAAATCATCCCGGCAGTTCGTATAAAGCCCGCTGACCTTTACCATGTTATTTTCGTGGTAACTGGCGCAGGTTAACGCCGGGGCAATATCATGTTCGCCGCCAGCGTTAAAGCCATGCCCGCGCTGCACTATCGCCACGCCGTGCCTATCCTGCGCAGTTAACGTAAACATAGGCTCGCCCGGCTCTTTCATTCTCCTGCCGTTCTGCCGTTTTTCTTCGCGTTCCGGCGTAAGCACCGGCGCAACTAAAACGCCCGTTGTTTCTCTCGGTCGCCCGCACGGTCCTTTGTTGTATCTGCTTTGCAATGCAAAGGCTAAATCCGTAACGCCGCTGCTTTTATAGCTCATATCGATAGCATAAAGCCCAGTTTTTTCACCGCCGCCACCGCCGACAGCAGATAGCATGCAACTTATACCATCTGGGCTGTACAGTCTTTTAGAACGTCCAACATTTTTGGTCAACTCTTGCAATTTGCAAGGATTTTCGCCGTCTGCTGGTCGGATAGGAAATACTTTTCGGGCACCGATTCCTCCAAGATGTCCGACAATGAACACTCTTTCCCGGTTCTGCGGCACTCCGAAATCTTTGCTGTTAAGCAGCTGCCATTCGCATTCGTACCCAACTTCTCCCAACGCACACAGCACTCTGGCAAAGTCAAAACCTCGTCCAATAGACAAAAGATTTTTAACATTTTCGGCGATAATCCATTTGGGTCTATCTTCCGCGCGCGTCCCTGCAAGTAATCTGATAATCTCGTAAAAAAGTCCGCTTCGCTCACCTGCAAGACCGCGCTGCTTCCCCGCTGCCGATATGTCCTGGCACGGAAAGCCGAATGTCCAAACGTCCGCACGGGGGGGAATTGAACATGTCCAATTGCTCGTATGTCACTCGCTGTCCATTCTCCATCTGTGTTATGAATCGCGGCGTAGCTTCTTCGGGCGAACTTGTCGAATTCGCACCATCCAACACACTTGTGCCCTGCTCTTTCAAGTCCAAGCCTCATCCCTCCTATTCCAGCAAAAAAATCTATAAATTTCATATTGCCTCCATGTCCTTCCCAAATTAAGTACCATTTTCTTTATTGCCTTGCGCCTGGCTGTAATGCCGGTACAGCATGTACTTGCTGAATGCCTTGTATTCTTCGCTGTACTTTGCCCGCGGGTAAAAAGTCATTCGTACATCAATAAACCTGCGTTCCTTTTTTGCCTTTTTAGTTATAGCAGTTGTATCAAACTGCATATCGCACCGAAAGAACTTGCAAATTGACGGCCGAACATCATAAATGTTACAACGCTTATGCTTCTCATCCCGGAACGGGCACAGCCAGTCAAGGTCATTTGCTTCTGGCCGGCAATGATTTTCCGGCTTAATATTGTGCCTGGAAATATAAGCTTTAATAGTTTTTATTTCATCAGCCGTTACCGGCAGGCAGTTGCTGCAGCAATTTCCGCAGCCGCTACATTCGCCGTCACTGCAAAAATTTGTTGGCCGCTGCATACTAAATAGCGGCTCAACATCTTGTGTTACCATACTCATAAATAATCAGCCCTCTGCAAGCATCAACATAATATCTTCCCAGCGTTCGTCACGTTCTTCATCGGAATTAAAACATTCACTGAAATTAGCAATGCCGCCGCGATCCTCATAGCTAACCCAAATTTTACTGAACTTTATATCTTTAGAAATCGCAGTTATTATGTCTGCCCGAACTATAAGCTCTGCCGGTTCATATTCCACAGAAGGACGCCTGAAAAATTTAATAAACCTGCCTCGTACTTTATTATCGGCGCACGGTTCGACCTTTTCCGGCTTCGGTATTTTCTCATCTTCTATCGTTTCTTTTTTAGCCGCTTTAATTTCTTTCGCAACATTAGCTGCATTGCATGTAATCTCCGCGATATCAACACTTAAAATGCGTGCTACCCGTTCTACAATGTCACGTTTTATGTTTTTCCGGCCGGATTCCATTTCGCGGTACTGGCCCAGGCTTATTTTTGCTTCCTGCGCAACAGTAAAATCAGCTAAACCAGCACTTTCCCTTACACTTGCTAAATTCGCACCATTGACCCACATTTAAACTTCCACCTTTCGTCTATCCAAAATCCGTTCAAATTTCAAATCTTTGCCAGGTAGTTTTTCGTTTTATCAGGTTTCACGTCTACTTATATGCCTGTATGCTTTAAAGCCTTTCAAAACTAAAATTTGGCGATTTTTGCTTTTGATTTCCACTGCCGTTTTTTCCAGCAACGCCGCTTCGGTGTTATTTTCAATTTTATTGTCCGGCAAGTTTCAATCTTCGGCAGACTTTTCTTCTTTTCAGCTGCAATTTTTTCAGCTGCGTGCAGATTAAAGACCTTACTTGGGTCAGGCAAATTCTCTTTTTTAAAGCCCCAAATACAGTTTTGGTTATCTCTGTTTACATAATCCATGCATACTTTGGCATACTTTTTAAAACTAATCTTCTTTCCCATCACCAAGCCTCCATGGCAAACCTAATGTTTTTGCGATAATTTCTGCAGTCTTTTTCTGCTTATCCGTAAGTTCATTAAAAGCGGTTATCTCATTGGTGCTTTCCAACGCTTCTTTAAGTACCTCGGCAAAAACTTTAATGCGCGTTGCTTTCGGCGCAAGTTTAGACCAATTCTCATCAACAGCTATTGCGGCCAAAGCTCCAACAAACACCATTGCCGAGTCAATACAGCTCTGTATCTCCCAATTTTTCATGCGCTTATCCGCGCTATAAACAGCCTGCTTCGCAATTTTTACCGCCTCTCTATTAACCCGCGCATCGAATACACGTTCTTCCAATTTGCTACGCCGTTTAAATTTTCGTGACAAGCTCATAACTCACTACGCTCCTTCAGTAAAAACTTGCTATCACGGGCAACTTCGTAAAGCGTTTTACCTTCGTCATTAAGCACATACGGTAAAAAAACTTGGTCCATTGTTGCCATACCTATTTGTATCAACGCCATCTGCGCTTCCACCCAGCTTTTAATGCAGCGCCAGGCAACACGAGCAGCCTGCTCCTTCGAATAATCAATATTAGCGCGCACTTTCTGTTCACGCATCTTTTTTAAGATTTGCTGCACAGCTTCAACATTAACCGGCAGTTGTATGGGTATTAGCCCCAGTGATGTTTGTACAGTAAAGCGCAGCGCAGTAATCTGGCCGTTAGTAATATCTTTCTGTATGGCCGTTGCACCATTGCTGGCAAGAATATAATCAATCTCTGCCGCCGTGCGCAATGGGTCAATTTTGGTTGTATAGTTTTTTAAAGCATTATCAGTTATCATAAACTCACCGCCTAAAAAATTTCGCTGTTTTAGTTAGCCACCGTTAATTGGTCGGATAGTTCCGAGGGTTCGCGTTTTGTTTCAAACTTTTGCCCATGTGCACCAGGATGTAACGCGTTAATCTCCACAAAATTCAGCCCGGCAATATAATCGCTGAAGCAGTAATTTTTCATTTCCGATACCGGCATCTGCATAGCTCGTGCTGCGCCGTATTCACACAGGCAGCCTTTGGAATTTTTCCAGTCACCTGTCAGCAGTAAGATATTGCAGCGCTGCAAAAGGTCAATGCAGGTTTCAATGCCGCAGATATAATCAACGTCATAGTACATATGCCCAAAATTAAGTATTGGGCTAATGAAAACATATTTTTCGCCAAGATTTTTGGTAAGCATTTTTATAATCTGCCGACACTCCTTGCGTTTTTTTCTAATCAAGCCGCCGCACGGATGCGCAACATACACAAGCTGTTTATAACTCATCACATCATCCTCCAGTCAAATCTTTATAACGGTTAGCGCATTGGCACTCAAAGGCATTATCACCATCAAAAACTATTCCATTGCCATTACAAAGTTGGCAGTGGGCAGAGAATTTGGGTAAATAAGGCATTATAAAATCAACAGTCAAAAAATCTTCAGGCTTTTTACAGTACCTGGCATCTGTCCTTGCTTTTTCAAGTGCGTACTTACAAGCAGCAGTTACGATTTCCTCTGCATCAATGCCTAGTTCTACAAGCCTGCAAAAAGCAGCTTTTGCCTCTGATATATGGCACTTCTTTGGGTATTTGGTCCAAAAAGCATCAAAACAAGATTTCATACCCTCTGTTAATACTTCTTTCTTACTTAGTAGTACTGTTTTGTTTTGTATTGGATTCGTATTGGATTGGATTGGATTAGAACAACATTTGATTTCATCTGATTTCAAATGATTGCAACTTCTATCGGTTGACTTCTCCACATCTGTGGAAAACCTCGGAACGATAATTCCATCTTCCGGATTAGGGTATTTACTTTTTTTACACCTTATCTGTTGATGTTTTGACCATGTAGACAATTCCAAATAAATGCGTTCATCAACCTTATAAAGTTTAATTAACTTTGCCGCCGATAACGCATCTAACGCCCGAATCATTGTATCTTCGGTAACAGATTTCAGAGGAAAAAGCCTAGCTTTTAAAATTGGTATTCGTGCATCCATACGTCCAAAATCATCACAGTTGACTATTAAGCGATAGAAAAATACTTCTTCAAACCATGAAAGATTATCTAAATTATCACTGGAGCAGATGCTTTCTTTTAATATACGGTTACCCATATTACGCTCCTCGTATTATATAGTCATAGCTTAAATTTTGATTTTTTCTTAATTTTAGGCTATGCTGTTTTAGATACTGTGGATTAGTTTTACACTCCTTTTATTCAATGCCCGCGAACACAATTGCAGGGCCGGACGGCCTCATAGCAAAGGCCGACCAAACCTGCCGCCGATAACGCATAATTGGCATCATCAATAAATTACTTCGTTTTACTGCAGTATCTGCAAATAACTGTTTTTGTTGTACCTGATGGGCGTTTGCAGCGAGTACAAATGGATGATATTGTTTTCCATTCGTGCCCACACTTAGGGCATCTCAAATAAACCATCGGTTTTTTAAATTTAAATTCAATTCCAGCTGTACTGCAATGCGGACAGTTAGGATTTGTTGTTATTCCTGGCTGGCAAATCATCTGTCAGCACCTGTCTCGCTTAAATACTTCGCCCTCATATTAGGCAGGGCATCTTCACATTCTTCTTTTGTTTTAAATGCCATGCCAGCTTCTCTAAGGGCAAAATCAACAGCGCTATCATCCCAAATAAAATTAAACACCTTGGTAAAATCATCATTTGGAATATAATATTCCTGGCCCTTTTTCGGCCGCCATGGAAGTTTAAGAATTTCGTTTCTCCCGGTTAATAACCATTCAATCCTTTCGCTTAAACACCATCCTGCCGTTCCTTTGAATTCAAGTCCTCTTTCAGTGAATCGGTATAGCGAATTATAATCAGTCATTTTGAATATTTCGCCCACCTCAACACCAAGCATTTTGGCGATTTCCGGCATGTAATTTTTTGCCATATTCAGCCCTTCTTCCCTTTAACACTAATTATTTCAATATCTGCATCTTAATACATCCAATTCAATTTCCCTGCTTGCCCGCTATGTAAACCGGGCAGCCTGTAATTTCCATAATTTCGCGTTTAAAACGTTCTTCGTTGCTGTTGCCATCTGACAAATGCAGCAGCCATATTGCCTTTACCTGCGTCAAATTCTGTGCTCGCAGAAAGGCTTTTACATTGCCTATCTCAAAGTGACTTTTTAAGAGTCTGGGCTTTTGTAACGGATGAAGTTTTCCGGTTGCAATGTTATGGTTTAAAATATCCATTGCGTAGTTGCATTCGACCATTACGTAATCCAATGCACCTTCAAAACGGTACTTTATATAATATGTATCTGTCGCAAACAGCAGCCGTTCTCCCGTGGCCCAGCTGCATAACAAGTAACCCATTGGTTCTGCTGCATCATGCTGCACATCAAACGGTAGTATCTGCCATGTGCCTATGCTGAACTTTTCAAGCGGCTTAACTGTGTGTAACCGGTAATGCTTAGGCAGTTTTAACGCCTGCTGCGTGCCGGTGCTGCAATAAACATTAGCACCATTGTTTAGCATTTGCGGCAACGCTTTGCAATGGTCTTTATGTTCATGTGTAACAAGTACGCCACCGAGTTTACTGATGCCGAAATTTGTTGCCTGCTGAATTTTCGGAAATGGTATGCCGCATTCCAGCAGCAGCGGCGTTACTCCGTCAGTTACGTAATAACAGTTTCCGCTGCTGCTGGAAGCGATTACCTTAATATCCATGATTAAAACATCGGGTCCATGGCTTCGGCAGGAGTCTTTTCTTTTTCAGCCTCTGCAATTTCTGCCATATCAAATTCAGCTTCAGCCTGAAGCTGATGTTGTTTAACAGGTGCAGGCTGTTGGGTCTGTGCAGTAACTGTTCTTTCCGGAATCTGTGCAGGCTCGGCCGGCTGAGCAGACTGCGGCTTCGGCGTTTCGGCTTCAATATCAATTACTGTACTGTTGGCATTTTTTTCAACTTCGGCAGTCATACGCGCTTCGTTAACATCGCTTTCTGCAGATAAGTATCCGGCATAATTATCATCTACCTTCTGCGGGTCGATAGTAATGTGCTTGTAAACATAATTTTTCATTGTTTTAAGCGCCATTTCTTCATACCAGCCGTCAATAACTTTGGTTACTTTCTTTTTGTTTTCCCATACTGTAGCCTCTCCGCCCCAGAAGTTCGCAGAAGCTTTTTCAGGTTTACGCTTATCAATCTGGTCTTTAGTAAGGAAAAACAGTTCGTTCTGACGTTCATCTTCACGCACTACATAACCAAAAGCACCAACTACCTCGCCACGGTTAAAAGGATTTTTAATATTAAATTCATAACAGTCAAAAGGCGTATTTTTATCTTTTTTATGCGGAATAAATTCATCAGTAGAATATACAAGTTCCGCAATAACATTTAAGAACGGCAGCAGCGCATATTTCTGCGCAACAATTCTGCGGCCTTCGTATCCCGGAATAAAAGCACATACATACTTGCCTTTTTTATTGTCTTTAAAAAATACCGGTGACAGCTGATTAGGCAGCGTCATATCTAATCCTAATTTTGCATAATGCATTAAGTTCTGTGCCATTTTCGGGCTAATATCAACGTTCTCCCATGTATATGGCAGCAGCTCATCATAGCTATGGTCATAATTATTTTTATTCTTTTTTTCACGGTATTCTTCGGCTGTTTTAAGAGCCTGGTCAATACCTATAAAGTACCCCTGGATTAAGCGGCGTTGGGCAGGAGTTGCCTGCACCTGACCGGATGTATCGCCAAATTCTTTTAACACCCTGTTTGCAAAATGCTGGCTGTTAGGAATCTGCGCAGCCATTACTTCATTGTTCTTTGCAGTTGCTATCTGATTATTTGCCATTTTTAATACCTCCTATATTTAATAAACTGTTTCAACTCTAAGCTGTTTATCAGGTTTACTAACAACCAACCTAATCACCTGATGATCAGGCATTGGTAACAAATCTGTAACACTCTCGGCATTATCTACAAATACCGGCGCATTAAAATGATAGTGTTCGCTTAATGTACGGATAATATCTAAACCAACGTTAATGCGCATCGCATTATTTAAATCGCTGTACGGCACACCATTAACGGCAACTTCGCAGCACTCCTCAATGCCGTCATTACCAATGTTTTTCTTAAACATTACAAAACGGGCCAATTGAAAACGGCTATTAATGCGCTCGCTCAGCATATCCGTTTTAGCGCGGATGAAGCTGTCAACCAAAAAGATTTGGCTATTGCATTCCTCGTAAGCAGCAGCAAGTTTTCCCTCTGCCTGTGCAAGCTCGTCTATACGCATTTTGGCTTTTTCTGAAGCCTCAACCAAAGCCAGCATCTTGTTTCCATTAGCAATTTTTACTTCAATTGCTGCACGCTTATCAATCAGATTTTTAATCAACTCATCATGCGCAGCCTGCGGCGCCTTTAAGCTTTCCTGTAAATCATGACGGCGTTTAAGCAGCACTTCATGTTCGGCAGGATAAGTAACATGCATACTGTCAATGTTTTTCTGGTATGCGTCCATGTTACGCTTTACTTCCTCAAGCTGGATATCAAAACCACTTGCCTGTTTTTGAAGTTCAGTCAGGGCTTCTTCAGCAGCCATTTTGATGGTATTATTTTCTAAGCCAGCTTTATTAATAGATTCAAGTTCAGCTGCTTTATTACGGTTAAAAATCTTTTCTTTCTCGTCCTGCTCCATAATTGCGGCTGTAACACGTTCTTCCGGCAGTGTCTGGTGACAGGTCGGGCATATCGTTGTAATATCCACTTTTACAAACTGGCGAGCTTTGCAATTGGAAAAATCACGTAACAGTGAATTTCTCTTATTTTCGCAGTCAGCAATAACATTTTGCTTGCGAACAATTTCCGTTTGTACTTGGCGGAGTTTTTCATTAATCTCACTGCCTTTGGCCGATTCCGCCCAAAGCAGTTTAGCAATAGCGTCCTGTTCTTTCCGCATTGCTCCAAGTGCTTTGTTTTCAATTTCAGAAATTTTAAGGTTTACGCTGCCAAGCTCATTTTCAAGATTTTTCGCGGGGTCGTTAGCACGTACTGCGGCAAGTTCCTGGCTAATATTGTCTACCTCTGCCTGCAGCCTTTCTTTTTCTTCACGAAAAGCCAATGCGCGGAACTCATCTTGCTCACCGAGCAATGTATTTTGAAGCTCGCTGATGCGGATGGGAACTGCTTCCATTTCCGCCTTAATTTCCTTAGCACGGTAACGGGCTGCCTTTTTTGCATCTTCCACAGACTTATAAGCACCAAGCAGTTCGCGCAGATTGCTAAGTTCTGCATGCGCAGCAATTACTTCTTCATCAGTTATGCTGCCACATACTTCCATGATGATGTCACGCCGTTCTTTCCATGGCAGTTTAGTATTAAAATAATTGGCATCAGTAAGCAGCTGGAACAGCTTCTCATCAATAAATTCTGCTACGAACTTTTTATACTCAGCGGCCTTAACCGGCACCAAGCCATCCACCCCACACTGTGCGATAAAATAATCCGTAGTATTTCCAGCAAACACTTCTTCAGCTTTACCGCGCGGGCGTTTCCAGTTTTCATGGAACACTTTTTTCAATGTGAAAACACGGCCGTCAACATCAAAAGTGCCGCAGACTTCGTGTTCACCACGGCTCATCTCTGTGCCATCTGCTAACCTCGGTTTAATGCCGAAATCGGATTTATTTTCGCTGTTTTTGTCAAACAACAACCAAAGAACGGCATCAAAAACCGTAGTTTTGCCGGTGGCATTATCACCGTAAATATTTACAGACTGGCCATTTATATCCAGTTCAAAAGATTTAATTCCTTTAAAGTTTTTAATTTTCAGGTTTAGTAATCTCATAATATTTGTGCCCTTTCTTTGCAGGTTTAAAAGTGGCCCGCGCCGCTTCCATGCAGGTATGGCTGCAAAAGTATCTGATTTTGCCTTTGACACTCATTTTGTAGGCATAAGCCCTTTTAGTACAGCCGTACTGCAATGGTTTACTTTTTCCGCACATAAAACAGTCAATTGTTGTTTTTGATTTCCTCTCAAATGACTGGATAGGCGGTTGCGCACATCCGGGCAGGTAGTCTTTATAGCCAATAGCCATTTGCAAAACTCCCTTAATTGCCTTATAATATAGGCAAGTTATCATTATCAGGCGACTCATTGCGCCACCCTTACGCCTTACCGTTTTTCTGCGGCAGGGCGTTTTTCTTTGCGCTTTTTGCGGCGCTGCATTTCGCTCCAACGGTGGAACGCTACTTCTTTAAGCAGTCCCAACAGCCACTGGCGGTCAACACCGACAATATCATCGGTAGAAGCTTCGTACTTTTCGATGTACGGTTTTACGCTTTCTTTTGATACAACTTTTTCAGTGTTTGGCATTTACGTCACACTCCTGATAATTTTTAATAAATCTTTTACAGTTTCAGCAGCTTCCGCTTCCGGCGGCAGCTCCACATCAAAAGCATCTTCAACATCTAAGGTAATGTAAATCATTGTAGCCTCACGTTCTTCGCCGTTTGGGATAAGGTCTTCAAATTTAGAATCCAGCGAGATGTCAAGCATGTCGCAGTCAGCACGGTCTGCAATGATTTTCTTAAGCATTCTAAGCATTTGTACTCACCTCCTCATTTACCGGCAGCCTCAAGATTAAAATCTTTTCGCCTGGTATTAAATTTGATTTTGGCTGCAGCACATCTGGATTATTTTGCTCGAGTATATAAATGTACTCACGCAGGTCCATGTCGGCCGGCGCATACATCTCTGCAATGCTCCAAAGCGTGTCGCCCTGATAAATGGTATATGTTACAAAGTTTTGCGGATTTTGACTGGCTTGATATTCCGGGTCAAGTTTACCGAATCCGGGCCAGCCAAACACCAAAAACAAAGATGCAGCTATTATCAATAACAGCGCTATTACGCTTGTTATCAGTGTCCTTCTCATATTTCGTCACTCCCGTACCTGGCTTTAACACGCGCCAGAACTTTTAATTTTGATTTTCCCCGCCGGCGATTGATAATACGTGGATTAGGTACACAACTACGGTCATCAGCACAAACGGGCCTGTTATTAACATAGTGCCAATAATGTATTGGCTTACCGCACCGTGTGCATCTAATCCAGCCGTATTCCATCAGCCTACCTCCTGCGTTTTTTACGCTTTTTCTTCTGGGTCTTTTGCATTTCTTTTAGACATTGCAGTCCACAAAAATGTAAAGTCCTGCGGGTTACGCCATCCCAGATTTTAAGCTCAGCCGCAGGTGCAATTGGTTTATTGCATACGCAACAATTCATTGGCCGCCTCCTATGCTTGCTAAAAATATTAAAGATGGTATAATTAAGTTAGTCAGCTGACAGCTCAGTCTGTCAAAACATCCTCGAAACCGTTTGCGTGCCAGCGCAGGCGGTTTCTTTTTTTCTGCCGCTAAAGCGTCCAAAGATATTAAGTAAGGCAACTGCAGCACCTTTCATTTCGTCAATAAGCCACATATTGCTTAACTTCCCATCCGACACAACATCTTCAACAATACCGTCCATATTGGATACCACGTCATTTACTTCTTTTTGCACCTGCAGCACTCCAATTGCCAAATTGTCCTGGTCAATCATAATGCCGAACACATCACAAAATAGCGGGGTCTTTTCAAGGTGCTGCACACGCAGCCACGGCGTACCATAAAGGCGCGACATTTTAAGAACAGTAATGTCTTGTACTGGTGCTAAGCCAAGTTCGTAATTTTTCAACGTGCTTTCGGCTATCGCAAGTTCCTGCGCTGCATCAATTCGTTTAATGCCGCTGTACTTTCTCGCCAAAAGATAGATATTAGCTACAATATCTGCCATACAATCACTTCCTTTGTGCTATCCTTTAATCAAGGTAGCTTTTTCTTTTTTTGCGGCTTTATTCCGCTGGAAGATTATGCGCCCCATTTTTTTAGTACATTCTGGGTCACCGCAGAGGCGGACGTTCCGCTGTTTAACATCGTCCCAGATGAAATAGCGGAGTTCAGCGTCCTCGATGAATTCCCCGCATCCTGGGCATATTTGTCTGCTAGACATTTAAACTCACCTCCCATCAGTCTGGCGGCTAAGAATAAAAGCTTAACTCCTTCTTCAATTGGTATCTTACTTTTGGAAGTAAAGCATTCTGCTACAGCAATTGTGCTGCGCGATACATGGTATATCTCCATTAACTTCACCTCCTTGTTATAAGTTGTTATTATCATTGATTGGGTCATTAACAGCTAAAAGATTACCGTCAAAATCCCAATATTGAATTAAAACTCTTTTAGGGTCATCTGGTCTATTGCTGCCTGCAACAACCATAATTTCAATTACAGGTATCGTCTTTACGGAACGTACTGCCGAATGTGTTTTGACTTCCATTCTTCACTGCCCCCTACATAACTGAATAAAGCATCATAATTGCAGCTACTAGTGCAAGCAGCGATACAATTAAAGGAATCCAATCTTCTAATTCAAGTCCCAACAAAAACTGATTTGAAATCATTGGAATACAGCTAAACACATAATATTTCCAAGTTTTTGGAATATCGTGCCTACTTCTGATGTACTCCCGATGTTCTTTCCATTCAAAAATTAAATTGCAAAATATGCGTTTTAAATTTTGCATTTATACTCCTCTACTTTAGTTCGCTAACTGTGAACCTAACAGGTAAAAAAAGAGAAGCTATTGGCTCATTTAAAATTTTTGAAATTTTTTCAGCCACATCAGCAGGAATTGTTTTGTTTCCTGTTTCATACTCACAATAAGTGCTACGTGGCAATTCAAGCATTTCTGCCATTTCTTTTTGCGATAAGCCTTTAGCTTTTCTTACCTCTGCTAACATAGCTATTCCTCCTTTCCGCTGTTCGCAATTAGCGAACCTTTTACTATATTGTAATTCGCTAAACGCAAACTGTCAAGTTTTAATTTTGCTATATGTGAACTTTCCTTTATTATTGCGAACTTCAATGTTATAATAATTCGCGAAAAGCGAATTAAATGGCGGTGTTTATTATGCAACGAACATTAGGACAAACTATTACCTTTTATCGAGAACGACTTGGTCTTTCTCAAAAGGAACTGGCACAAAAATTAAATATTGGTAAAAGCACTATGTCTCAATACGAATCTGATGAAAGACGACCAAGTGATGAAATTAAACTTCAACTTTGTGACATCTTTTCTATATCACTTGACGAACTGCTTGGTCGTAAATTTCCTGTTCAACATACAATAAACGATAATAAAAAAATCCCCAAAGATTTGAAAAAAATCCTTGAGGATGAAGCTATAACGCTTAATGGCCGTATGCTCTCTGAAGAAGATAAAGAAAAAATGTTTAAAATTATTGAAGCCGCTTTTTGGGAAGCTAAGGAAATGAACAAACGGAAATAATATCATGGCTTACAATATACCTTTGCGCATCAAAAATTTAATAAAACGTACTGGCAGTAAAAACCCGTTTGAAATAGCTAAATTTCTAAATATAAATATTAGGTTTGTTGATACGCCAACCCATGTAAACGGTTTTTGGAAACGTATTTTGCGCCGCAAATTTATATTTGTAAATGAAAATCTTAACGAATGGCAGCAAAAGGCAGTCATAGCTCATGAAATTGGTCATATTCTACTACATCCCAAATATCGCCATTTTTGCCTTGATAGTCGCACATATTTTTGCAGCCAGCGTCATGAGGATGAAGCCGACAACTTCTCATCAGAACTTTTAAAACATGCCTGTCCTGACATCGAAACTAAATTTGTTAATTTATTTTTAAAAAAGGGCTGGAATTAAGGAAAATAATATGAACGAATTTACTCTTTTAAAAAATTTTGAATTTGATACTTTATCTTTGCCTGACCTGTTACGAAACCGTTTTGCAAGACTTAATTTTGATATTAGTTATGCTAAGTCAAGTGAAAATAATAAATATTGTGCATTTTGGAATTCAGAACATCTTTTGTTTCTTGACTGGGAAAAAGGGATAAAATTAACGCAATACAAAGGCACTGATATAGCAAATTGTTGGATAACTAATACAGGCATTTTATTAGTTGAAGATTGGTCGGATTCATCTCTAAATGGGAAAATAACTATTTTTAATGGCCAAGAAAAACTTTTCACAAGAAGTTTTAAAGCTAACATTTTAAATACTGGTCTGTCGCCTGACGGTAAATATGCGTCGGTGCAACTTCTTCGAAGCAATAATGCGCATTCAAATCAACTGTATGTGTATGATATTCCTAACAAAAAACGTTATACAATACATAAAGGTTATATTGATTCCGACACCTATGCATTTTCGGAAAACAAAATAATGCTTGATTTAAAAAAATTTAAAGCGATTTATGACATTTCAACCGGTAATTTTGTTGGAAAGATTAATAATTAAATTATCAACAGTTAAAGCTGAAAGGATAACTTATGAATATTATTAAGATAATTACTAGTTTTATAACCAAAAAAGACTCCAACAAATCTAACACAAATAATAAAAATCAAGAAAATAGTAATAATAAAATATCAAACAGTTCTACAAATTTACCAACAAAAAACGATTTGCCTATATTATCTACATCTATAACACCTTTCAGCAATAATAATTTAAATTCTTTAATTGCTAATATACCAAATGAAATTTTAAATCTTTTATGGTTTTCCGATGGCCCTTTAAAAAATTATGACCCAACTATTTTGGATCAATCAGAATCTGATATATATGGTATTAAAATAAAAATAACATTAACCGGACCGAAAGAACCCAGTTCTATTTCTAATTTAAACGAAATTGGTTTACCTTTAAAAAATCCACCCAAACTTGATTATTTCCCAAGTTATGAAGGAATGACGCCTGATGAAAGAGCAACCTATTTATCTTGGCTCTCGAATATAGAGCAACCGATAGATATAGGCTATGTATTCGTTTTTTATTATGGATTAGAACGTTTTCTATATTTTGATGAATTTAAATATGAATTAGCTTTTAATACCATACTAAAACTCAGAAGCTTTCATCATAACCATTCTTTTTACGGATATTCTACAGATGCTTTGTATGCCGCAGCAATAATACATCACCGTACTGACTTAGTTCAAACCTTACTAAATTTAAATAAAGATAGTATTTCAATTATACATTTAGATTGTATGGCTAATATTTGCGAACCGTTATCCATAAACCAAATAATTAATCTTACTAATGATGTTGGTTTTACAAATAAAAGATATATAAAATTGCACCCAAAGTTATTTATAGATACTTTAAAGGAAAATTTGTTTGAGAAATATGCAATGATTGGATTTCCTTTGTCAAAAGAATTTTTATATAATTGCTCAACAACACAACTTCCGATTACAGCTAATATTTCAATCGAACCGCGATGGTTTGATATTCCTAATGTTTTAACAAATAAAACTTTGCAATCAGATTTATTAAATATTCTTCTTAAAACACATAATGACGTTAAACAAAAACTAAAAGAGCAACGTAAAAACAAATAAAAAAAAGCCCGGCTTGCCGGGCAAATCTGATTGGAGAAATATTTATGAATGAAAATCAAAATTTAAAACCTTCAAATACCTCCACTAAAATATTTATATTTATTATTTTAACTGCTATATTCCCTTTATTCGTTATTCCTCTACTTTACTTTTATAATAAAAATTTAAAACAACAAAAAGAAGTTGAAAATCAATTAGATAAATTTAAAGAGTTCTTTAATTCTTCTACCGAACAATCAAATAACATTATCGCAACAGCACATCAAACATCAAATGAAATAATTAACATGGCAAACACAAAAGCTTCTGAAATAATAAATTCCGCTAATAATGAAGCTACTAATATAACTACGAATGCTAATCAAATAGCTGAAAATATAATTAATCAGGCTAGTGTTACATTTGCTTCTAAAATGAAAAGAATTAATCAACATGAAGTTGAAGTAATGCAGGAAACGCAAAAACTTGAAGATGATGCTAAACGCCAATATCATGAAAAACTTGATAATCTTATTGAACAAGAAGAAAATTTAAGGAATGAACTAGCTGACATCAATTTAGAAATTTTACGCAGAACTTTTATTAAAAATAATTTGGAAGATGCGCAAGAAGAATATGATGAAGCTAACGAAAAATTAGAAAAAATCAATAATCAAATTGCCAATTCTAAAAAGAAAATTAAACAGGCTCGTCTTTTAGCTAAAAATGCCTATGAAGTTGTTGATAAATATTTTAGAAATTCCTTGCCAGAAGAAAATATTGAATCCATTGCCAATTTGGTCGACGAATTAGAATCTATTTATCCAGAAGTATCATTACATTTTAACGCTTTAGATTACCAAGATTTACGTAAAGAATTTAAAGAAAACGAAAAAATTATTAAAGAAATATCTCAAAAATATATTGAACGTAATACCTTAAAAACTTATCAAGCCATTTATAAATTAATGATTTTAGGGTTAAATGCTGAACTACAAAACATCATATATAATTTAAAATACACTAACCTGGACAAATGTCGAAATCAAGTTGAAGAAATAATTAATAAATACATATCTATAGCAACCGAAGGCAATCATATGATAGAGCCTTCTCTGTTAGCTTTTATAACTGAAATTAAAGCACCTTTCTTAAGGGCTGTTGAAATTGAATATCAATACTATGTAAAACGTGAAAAAGCTCGTGAAGAACAAGCAGCAATCAGAGAACAAATGCGCCAAGAAGCTGCTGAACGTAAACAATTAGAAGAAGAAAGAAAGCAAGTCGAAAAAGAAGAACAAAAATTCCATCTAGAAATAAAAAATATTTCTGAGCAAATATCTACAAGCGAAGATGATGCCCAAACTAAACTATTAAAAGAACGTTTGGCAGAACTCGAATCACAACTCGCTGCTGTCAGTGTAAAAAAAGAAGAAATTATAAATCTTCAAAACGGTAAAGCTGGTTATGTTTATATTATTAGCAATCTTGGTTCTTTTGGCGACAAAATGTTCAAAATAGGTATGACCAGAAGAATAGACCCGCAAGACCGTGTTGACGAACTTGGAAGCGCTAGTGTTCCATTTAAATTTGATGTACATAGCTTTATTTTCTCTGAAGATGCTGTATCTCTTGAATCAGAGTTGCACAAACGTCTAAATGACCGCCGTGTAAATAAAATTAATATGCGCAAAGAATTCTTTAATTGCAGTATTGAAGAATTAGAAAAACTGGTTTTAGACATTGAACCTACTGCCCCATTTACAACCACTATGTTGGCTGAACAATATCGTCAAACTTTAGAGTTAGAAGCTGAAAATGAATCCAAATAATAATTTAAAATTTCTATTCGCTTGATCTTAATTTTGTTCTTTGAAAATTTTACATTGCGCAACAAGGTTCCTTATAATATAATAACTTCAAAGGACGGTGATATTGATATGTTTACAACTTTAAAAGAACAAGTTATAGATTTAAATAAAGATACTGTTCAAAATATCAATAGAATCCGTTCGGAACAAGAAGTTAATTCTAAAAAATTTAATAAGGAGTGGAATAAATGGAACACGAAAACGAAAATCAAACGGAAACCGCTCTAATTGATATTTTTTATAAAGATACTGAACGGTTAAATTCAATAATATCGCAAATAAACAAAGGAACCTTGCAGAGCCTCACTACCAAAAGTGAAGATTTGCAAGGTTCTACTTTTTATTCCGGTGGAAAAGTTGGTATTCCAGGTTCTGGTTTAGAATGTAATCAGCAAAGCAAAGAAGAAAACAAAAAGATTATAGAAGAAAATCGTTTAATTCAAGATTTTTCTGTAATCGATTTATTACAAACTTTGGATTTAGAAGTTATAGATTCTGTTACTAATGATATGCTTGCAGATTTAGTAATTCTTGAAGGCTCATTGAAACTGCAAAATTATAAGGCTATCTCTAATGCGATACCTTTACTTATGCCCTTTTATGATATGTTTGGTAAAAAAGATAATGACCTAAAGATCAAAGAAGCAAATATAGAACTTACATCTTTAAAAAAGATTAATCCTAGGACACCTGAAATAAGAGAGAAAATAAAACTATTAGAAAATAACATTAAGTCATTAAATCATAATAGTGATAATCTAAAAAATTTGTTTTCCTTTATGCCTAACATTTTACCATTCTTACCTAAAGGCCTCGGTTTCGAAATAACTTTAAAAAACGAAATGACTTTTAATGGTGTTTTAAAAGATAAATACTTAATAGACAGCGAAGAAATAGTCCTTACTACTTATAACACTAAATTGCCTGGCAAATGGAAAATTTTAGGTGTTATCGATTCTATTGACGATTCAAATGAAGAACAGGATCCAAGTAATCCTATCACTGCTATTAACAGTATTACTACATTTTTCAAGTTAATGCTATCCCCTAGTCCTATAAAAGGTGTAATTAAGCCTATACTAATATTTAGAGATTTAAATATCAAATAAAATACTTATTGTTTTATGAGGTTTATATGGTTACTGAACAAATCCAAATCAATATAATTATAGTTACTGCAACAATTACAACAGTCATAGGTTTATTATTTAATATAATTTTCGAACATTATAAAATATCTGGAATTAAATACAGGGAGAAAAATCATATCGCAACTTCACTGATTGCCGATCTTGAAGCTAAAAAGGTTTTAATAAATTCCAGGTTAGATGATTTTAAAAATTTAGAAATAGATAATTTAGAAAATTATTCTTTTGTTTATTTCCCCATCAGAAGTAATTATTTTAGTGTATTTGAAAATATAACTAATAAATTAGGTTATATCAACGATAACACTTTAAAGAAAAATATTATAACAACCTATTCTGAAATTAAAGGTTTGTTCGATAGTGTACAAGAACTCGAAAATATTTCAAAGCAAGCACACCAACTTCTGAAAACTCCAGATAATGAAAAATATTTGCTATTGCTCGCAACTAATCATCGTTTTTATGCCAATAAAATTTTAACTAAAATGTTGCCGAATGTTATAGGTAAAATGAATGCTTTAGAAAACGATTTAAAAAAATATCTAAAAAATCTATAATGATAGCTCAGTGAATGATAAAAATGAAACTAGAAACAAATAACTTTAAATTCTCCCCTATTCAAGAAAAAACCATAAAAAAGGCATTTAAATATATTATTAAAGATGCGCAAAATAAAAAAGCTGACCCGAAGGTCAGCAAAAAGTAAGGGAGCTGTTGATAATGAAAAAAATATTGATGGTTTTTTTAGCATTAATATGCTGCATTAGCTTAATCGGTTGCGGATCCGATCCAAAGAAAGAAGCTGAAAGGTTAAATACAGAATATTATACAAATATTAAAAGTATATTCGAAGATTGGAGCAAAAATATGGATCCAATCGTACATAGTAACCAAAATTTTCAAGATTCAAATATACAGGTATCACAAATTACGCGTGATAAAACTTTACCTGCTCTCACTGATTTAAAATCTAAATTTGATAAAGAAAAATTTCCGGATGAGCTTAAACCTTTGCAGAATAGTTTAAATAATTTATTTGTAGACATGTTTAATTTCTATACCCAATGGTCTGAACCAGATGGTTTTTTCAAAATGGGTCCTCAAAATGCTACCGTAGAACTCTTACGTTTATCTAATAATATACTAAATTCTAGGTTGCGTTACGAAAACGAATATTCAATTATAAAAAATGGTAAATCTAACTATAAGCTTGATTTGGAACATTACAACAAAATAAAGCAAGGCGATTCATATGCAGAGGTAGCTAATATATTAGGAATGCCTGGCCAACTTACTTATTCATCTCAAGGTGGATATTACTGGTCAGAAAGCTATGAGTGGGTATTAGATAAAAAACGTATATCTGCAAAGTTTGAAAATAATAAGCTTAAGATTATATCGCAATTTAATCTTCAATAAAAAAAGCAGCCCTTAGCTGGGCTGCATATTTTAAACACATGTTGCACAAACATACGTTTTATTTTTAGTATTTTATATGCAAACACTTGATTTAGAACGAATCAAATATTTTATACTTCTGCTTCAAAGTTTCAAAAATCTTATACTTTTTGAAAAATTATCGATAAAACCATTAATTAACGAAAGGAATTCTTTATGCCTAACCTACCCTATTCCAACGAATTTGCAAAATTAATTATAGCAATTTATTGCCGTGTATCATCCGAGGACCAAGCCGAGCGAGGAACAATTGAGATTCAAAAGGAATTCGCAGCCAAATACGTAAATTTATACAATTTGGAAGTATTTGACTATTATTGTGATGATGGTGTTTCTGGAACTTTACCATTAGAACAACGCCCTGAAGGCAAACGCCTACTCGAAGATGCTGCTAAAAAAAGATTTAATATGGTTATTTTTTACAAATTAGACCGCCTCGGTAGAAAGGTTCGAGTCATACTAAATGCAGTTAATGACCTTGATGCTTTGGGTGTTACCGTTAAAAGTATGACCGAACCATTCGAAAACGAAACGCCTACTGGCAAGTTTTTGCTTACAACGCTGGCCGGCATCGCCGAGCTCGACCGCGATACCATTTTGTCACGCATGTGGTCTGGGGCACAGTATGCAGCAAAACAAGGACGTTGGCTTGGTGGTGTAATCCCATATGGTTATATGGTTGCAGATAAAAAATTAGTTATTTCCACTGACCCTATCCCCAATTGCCGTTTATCAGAAGAAGATGTAATTAAAATTATTTTTAGAATGGCCGCTAAAGAAAAAGCCAACTGTGCTGAAATTGCTGATTACTTAAATTCAATAAAAATTCCGACTAGATATATGTTAAACGGCATAAGTGGTAAACGATATAAAAAAACTGCCGAGATTTGGCGCCCTAGCCGTATTTCTGAAATTATAAGGTCAACCACATATAAAGGTCTGCATCAATACGGGAAAAATGCTACTCATAAAAACAGTAAAATTATAACTAGGAGCGTTCCCGCAATTGTTTCTGATGAAATTTGGCAAGAAGCCAATAACACCATGAAAGATAACCGTGTTTCATGTAAACGTAATACTAAAAATCTTTATTTATTACAAGGCATGATTCGTTGCGGCCTATGTGGCTTAGCATATAGCCCGACATTTTATAAAGCTCGTAACACAAGTTATTACTGTTGTACATGCAAAGGCCAACAAAAAACAAAGTTTTATAATAGGGATACTTGCATAGGAAAACCAGTTCGTGTCGATTGGCTCGACAATCTGGTTTGGAGCAAATGCTTAGAGCTTTTAAAAGAACCAGAAAAAATATATGATGCTAAACCAAGTACTAATAAAGAGCCGCCTAATATAGTTCCTACTCCAACAGAATTTGAATTAATAAAAAGTAGAATACAAGAACTATCTACAGAACGCGAAAAATTATTGGATCTATATCGCAAAGGTATAATCATTGAATCTGATTTGACAACACAAATAAATAAGTTATATTTGGAGGAAACAGAATTAAATAATAAAATCATTAAAATAGATAATCAGCCAAAACAAGAGCTTAAGCGCAGCAAAGCTTCTACTGTAATGGTGTTAAAAGAGTTTATTGAAATGATAAAGAACACAGATATAAATCAATTACCATTTGAACTAAAGCGTGAAGTTGTAAAAATGCTAATTGATAAAGTTTTTGTCTACACAAAAGTCGACCCAGATAAATTCTATCCAAGTATCAATGTTATTATTAGCTGGCGCTTTGATGCAGCTCCATTTAATATTGACTATATTGAGAACTACACGCTGATCACATTCCTGTTACAACGGAAAAAATTGAAAACTCAGTTACAACCAACACTACTGATTACGTTGACGCCGGTATTAAACTGCAATACACGCCGATAGTAAGCAGCGACGGTATGATAACATCGGTTGTACATACGGAAGTCAGTACCCCCACACTTATTTCCGAACTGAAAAACTACAAAATAACCAGCCGAAGTGCCACCACTACCGTCAGGATGCGCGATGGTGAAACTCTTGTAATAGGCGGTTTAATCAATGAAGAAGAACAAAAACGTCTGCAAAAAATACCGTTCTTATCAAACATTCCGCTTTTAGGCGAACTGTTTAAAAACCGCACCACCAGCAAAACAAAAACCGAAGTTATTATGATTTTAACGCCGCATTTAACAAACCCCGGCGAATCTCCGGCAATTTACGATAGCAAATTGCTGGAATGCGGCAGCATTTTTGATAGTAATAATTAAAAATATTATTAAAAAAGAGAGGCAAGCCGCTCTTTTTTATGCAAAACAGGCATTATACAAAAGTATAATGCCTGTTTCAACTTTTATTTTTCTAACATCAGCAAAGCAACCGTTTCAATATGGCTGGTCATCGGGAACATATCCACCGGCTGTGCTTTTACTGCTTTATAGCCGTTTTCCGTTAAAAATGCCATATCACGTGCCAAAGAAGCCGGATTGCATGATACATAAACAATTTTTTCAGGTTTTACTCCGGCAATGGCTGCCAAAACCTTTTTATCACACCCTGCGCGCGGAGGGTCAAGCAGCACTGTATCCGGCTTTACGCCGCTTTTTAACAGCGTCGGCATTTCCAAAGCAGCGTCGCCGCAAATAAACTCTGCATTTGCAATATTATTCGCTTTGGCGTTTTCGTTGGCGTCTTTAATGGCAGGCTCAACAATTTCTATGCCGTACACTTTGCGTGCCTTTTGCGCCAGATACAGCGAAATAGTACCTGTACCGCAGTAACAGTCAATAACCGTTTCTTTGCCGCTCAGCGCAGCAAAATCCAGCGCTGTGGCGTAAAGCTTTTCTGTCTGTGCGCTGTTTACCTGAAAGAAAGACAGCGGCGAAATATTAAATTTTAAATTGCCAAGCCTGTCTTTAATTGTGCTTTTGCCATACAGAACTCGGTTTTTTGCACCCATAATGATGTTGGTACGCTTTTTGTTAATGTTCTGCACAATGCTTTTTAAACCGTCCACTTCAGTTTTAAGCATTGTTACAAGCTCGCCTGCATGCGGAATATCATAGCAGGCTGTAACAATTACAGCCATAACTTCGCCGGTTTTAGCCCCTGCGCGACCCATAACATGGCGCACAACGCCTTTGCCGGTAGTTTCGTCATAAGCAGAAATATTAAACTGCTGCATCCATTGGCGCACAACCTGCATAATTTTGTTGTTAGCCTGCTTTTGGATAAGGCAGTCATCAATATTTATAACGTTATGGGTTAAAGCCGCATAGCAGCCAATTTGAATTTTTCCTTCCGTTTTAGCTGCCGGAAACTGCATTTTATTGCGGTAATGCCACGGATTTTCCATGCCCAGCACCGGCAGCACTTCGCAGCCGGTAATATGCCCAATACGCTCAATGGCATCTTTAACCTGCTGCCTTTTAACAGCTAACTGCCCTTCATAGCTTAAATGCTGAAGCTGGCAGCCGCCGCACTTTTCATAAAAAGCACATTGCGGTTTAACGCGCTGCGGAGATTCTTCTAAAATATTCAAAATTCTGCCGGAAGCATACGATTTTTTTACCTGAAATAATTTTACAGATACTTTTTCTCCCGGCAGGGCGCCGTGTACAAAAACCGTAAATCCATCAGCCTTGCCCACGCCTTCGCCGCTGCTGCCAAGCCCTGTTATATTTACTTCAATTATTTCGTTTAATTTAAATGGTGGTTGTTGTTTAGTCATTTCTGCCTCTGATTTTTATTATAAACTGCCATCCTGCATCCAATACAGCCTTACAGGCAGGTTAGAAGCACCCGGCGGCGACCAGATAAAACTGTATGTTCCCGGTTCTAAAACGCCAAGTTTAAGCAAATCGTCATAACTGTCGCCTATTGCCACTTTATCCTGCGGCAAAGACAGAATTTTTTCTTCACCGGCCTTTTTCAGCACACCGTAACCGGCAAACAAACCGCCCAGCGGATTTAAATACATTGCCGCCGGTTTATTGCCGCTGATTGTAAAATTAACAGAATATACAATGCCATAATTACCGTAGTTCACAGCATCTTTGCCTGTTGTGCCGTCCTTGCCGCGCGCAAAGCCCTGTTCTTCGGATGCCAGTTCAAGCATATACACTTTATTGTTATCGGTATTCAGCGGCGCAGATACAGTGTAATTCCAGTCCGCATCGTCAAAAGTACCCCTTAACGGATGCTCGTCCATAGGCTGAACAGGTGCGTATTCATTGTATAAATCCAAATCTGTTTTTTCGTCACACATAATAACGCTTACCTGTACAGGCCTGTCGGTGTGTAAATCAATAGTGCCCACCAAAAGCTGCGCCGGTTCAAGCACATAGCCTCGGCCGGTTAAAAGCTCTGTATTGTTGCCAAAGCCAAGATTTCCTTCCGTTTTATTATGAACGCCGGAAAAATATTTTTGCTGGGTTTCCTTGCCAACCTTTAAATAATGCCAGCCCGCATTGCCGATGCTGTTGTTGGCAACGCTGTATTTAACCGGGCGCATTTGTTCATTGCTGAGTATAACGGCGAGTTTTTTATTGGTTTCCATTGCATTTACATGATGAAAGAAAATCCTTACATCACCGCTTACGGTATCACGGTATAAAACGCCGTTTCTGTAAACCATTTCCGGGCTGTCAGAAAAAATCAGCGTTGAACCGGAAGTGGTTTTCTGCGCAGTTACTTCTGTATAAGTTTCAGGCAAACCGCGCCCTGTAATAAGTTCATCAGAAGCAAAAGCGTTTAAAGGTAAAAATGCCATACAACTAATTGCCAGAGTTTGAAAACACTTTTTTAGCCTCACGATTAACCTCCAATAGATGTTTACTGTTTATTATAACACAAATACTGCAATTGTATTTTATTTTTACAGCGCAGAATTTAAAATAAATTGTTGCTGGCAAACTGCTTCCGCATTAATGAAATAAGGTATCAGTAAGGTGTCAAAAACACAATCAGTACCACTCGTATATGAACTGCACCCCAAAAGTCTAACTTTTGGGGTGCAATTCACTCAACAGACGTTTTTGATTTATATTCTGTTTTTATACATTTTTTCGTAATACTTCTGGTATTCGCCGCTGATGATTTCCTGCCACCATTCTTTATTATCTAAATACCATTCAATCGTTTTGGCTATGCCGTTCTCAAACTTCGTCTGCGGCAGCCAGCCAAGTTCATTATGTATTTTTGTCGGGTCTATTGCATAACGCCTGTCATGACCTGGTCGGTCTTTTACAAAGGTAATTAAATCCTCACTTTTGCCCAGCGCTTTTAAAATAATTTTTACAACATCCAAATTACTCTTTTCGTTATGCCCGCCAACGTTATAAACTTCGCCCGCCCGCCCACGGCGGATGATTAAATCAATCGCACTGCAATGGTCTTCAACATACAGCCAGTCGCGCACATTAGCACCATCGCCATAAACCGGTAAAGTTTTATCGTTCAAAGCATTAATAATCATCAGCGGTATTAATTTTTCCGGAAAGTGATAGGGTCCATAGTTATTGCTGCAGCGCGAAATTGTTACCGGCAAACCATAAGTACGGTGGTATGCCAAAACCAGTAAATCCGCACTGGCTTTAGAGGCAGAATACGGGCTTGAGGTATGCAGCGGCGTTGTTTCTGTAAAAAACAAATCTGGCCTGTCCAGTGGCAAATCGCCATAAACTTCATCCGTGCTTACCTGGTGGTAACGCTTAATGCCGTACTTGCGGCAGGCGTCCATAAGCACGCCCGTGCCAATAACGTTGGTTTTTAAAAACAGCTCCGGCTCCAAAATGCTGCGGTCAACATGGCTTTCTGCCGCAAAGTTTACCACAATATCCGGCTTTTCTGCTTCAAATAAGCTATAAACAAAATCTCGGTCAGCGATATCCCCGCGCACAAACTTAAAGTTCGGCTGCTGCATCGCACTTTTTAAGCTGCTTAAATTGCCAGCATACGTCAATTTATCCAAACAAATAAATTCATCTTCCGGATGATGTTTAAGCTGATAATATATAAAGTTGCTTCCTATAAACCCGGCCCCGCCGGTGATGATGAGTTTCATAATAAAAATTTTTTTAGCGTTTTAACAAAAGAATCCATATTTTCTAATTTATAAATATCATTACACAAATATTTTATAAAGTCATCTTCTTTAATCCCTATACTAAATAAATTGCTACATAAAACTTTATACAAAGCTTTTCCAGAACTATCTTCATTGTTTTTAGTTCTATAATCATTTTGGTAATCTTTAATTATATCTGCTAAATTTCTATTAGTAAAATATTTATCACCTATATGTTTAATAAATTCTCTGTCATTATCAAGTACTAATTTTCTTCTTAAATACTTTTCTATACTCGGAATAGGCAAAAATGTTTTTGGTAAATTTCTGTACTTCTCTATTTTTAATACTATATTTTTGACATCTCCATCACAAATACTAATTATTCTTTTTCCAACACCTAAAGTATTATATGTAACCATATCAAAATGCAATTTAAGCATCTGATTATACCCACCAGCAGGTAAAACACAGCATAATTTACTTTTTGAAAGATCATTTTCTCTAATAACTTTTTCAACTAATACTTTAGCCAATTCATCTTCAACTAATAGTAAAAAATCAAATCCATTTGGAACATATAAATTTCTAACCGCATAATTGGGATAACAAGGATTAGTTATTTCTATAATGCCATCAATGTTTTCAATTAAATATATGTTTTTAGGACTTAATCTATGAATAAGCTCTGCTGAATGAGTAGAGAAATATATAATTAACTCTGAATTAGAATTTTGCAATAAATTTTCAAGAAAAAGTACCAATCTATCAATTGCAGCTGGATGTAATGCTAATTCTACTTCATCAATTAAAAACAATAGTTTTTTGCTATTTTTCTTATTTTTTATTACAAGATTATTAATAAAATCAATTAATGATATAAGCATACTTTCTCCGCTGCTCATTCTAAATTGACTTATAAAATTATTATTTACTTCTATAAAATATGGAATACCTCTAAAACCATTTTCTTCAGCAATACGACGATTTTTTATTTTCTTTAAATTTTTATAATAATGTATATCATTGTGTAATATAAAACCCAATTGTTCAGAAACGAATTTATCTGCATCTACTAAATAGTCAGAAAAACTATTTTTAGCCATAAATGGTTCTATAGTATTATAATCATCAAATCGGCAACCATAAAAAATACTACCCTCATAAAATCCCTCAATGTGCGTACTTGCAATTAAAGCATTATGAGCTTTTACATTACCATGCCCTCGTACTCTGCCAAATTTTCCAGTAGTCATTTTCCCCTTTTTATAAAACCAAACATCTCTAGCCTCAAAAGTTTCTATAACTATTTTAGAATTTTCACAAATATCATAACTTTTTAACATATGAGCAGAAGAAGTCTTTACCATAAGAGATAATGCTAGCATCAATGTACTTTTCCCACAAGAATTTTCTCCAACAATGGCATACATACCTTTTTCCAAGGGTAACATAGCATCAACATGTTTAATATTTTTTATATTATCAATAATTAAATTAATATCTGACATTTTAATTTCTCTTTTTAATTTATAGTTTGAACGTATATTATTATTTTATCATTAAATATACTTTTTTAAAAGAATTTTAAAATACTGTAGTTCTTCAGCATTTCTAAAAATTACATACCACAAAACAAGTGTAATGCTT
>UMHI01004840.1_pt1 | contig 58720 bp, 78 predicted proteins | sample 1965481 | NCBI WGS metagenome assembly UMHI01 (sample SAMEA4836093, study PRJEB28245) | human gut metagenome | biome: gut microbiome; material: fecal sample | place: Denmark | collected 2008 | reverse complement strand
AGCTCAGCTGGTTAGAGCGCATGCTTCACACGCATGAGGTCACTGGTTCGAGTCCAGTAGTCCGCACCAGAAACGACCGGAAATCGAAAGATTTCCGGTCGTTTTCTATGATTCTCGCAACTTTTTTGGAACCTGTATTTTTGCCGAAATTTTTTGGCCATAGGAATTCCACCTTTGGAATAAAAATTGACCACAGAACACGGCGTTCTGTGGTCGTTTTTTGTCTGTCAGGATGCCTGTCTTGCCCGCTCGCATTCTGCCGCAAGCTCCGTTTTCTTTTTTTGAATGAGGGCTTTCAGCTTTTCCTCGCATTCCTCGCGGGTATGGGCGTAGACGTTGCCGCTGCGCTTTTTGCCATCTGGTCCTCTCGGGGAATATTTGCCTTCCCAGAGGTGGTCGCCGAGCTGACTGACGCAGCCGGTACCCTGCTTCCGCCGCTGGCTTTTCACCGCAGTAAAGACCGCCATATTCTCCGACGCAGGTTTTCGAGCGGGAGGTATAATCTGTTCCTGCTTTGCAATGCCGCGGTCAATGCTTGCCGCCGCCTTTGCCCGCATATCGTCGGTGATATGTGCGTAAATGTTCAGCGTTGTTGCCACGGAATTGTGACCGATAATCGAACGCTGCGAATGAGAGGCTAGCTGACGGACTGTTTTACGGACGCAATGATCCTTGGAGGAAAACATCAGGCCAAGACTCTCCCATTCTAACAGCTTAGGCAACAATACAGAAAAAGACACGGCTGGCTGCCGTGCCTTAAACCGCAAATATATTGTAACAGGAGGAAAAGCAGAATGAAAAAGGCATTGGTCGCTTATTTTTCCGCCAGCGGCGAAACGGAAAAGCTGGCGAGGACCATCGCAGGCGTTACGGGCGGCGCGCTCTTTGAGATCGCGCCGGAGACGGCCTACACGGCGGCGGACCTTGACTGGATGGACAAGAAGAGCCGCAGCACACTTGAAATGAACGATGAAACGAGCCGCCCAGCTATCGCGGGCCGCGTGGAGGATATGGCGCAATACGACACGGTGTTCGTCGGCTTCGGCATTTCCGAGGAGCATCTCAGAGAGAAGCGGTATGACCGCTATGACGGAGCGTTCCTGCTGCTGGATGAGGCCGACCGCTTTGACGGCGCGTTTCTTTCACTGCCGGAGAAGCTCTGCGTTTGCGTCCGTTTTCATGGGCATCATCTTCAGTCTCCGGAACAATATCGAAGGCTGGAGCGGTTCATGGCAGAGCATCGTCTGCGGCTCTCCGGCTTTTCGCGTGAGATCACGCTCATCGACCAGGGCTTTACCGGCGACACCGGAAAATTTGTGACCGAGGTCTGCATCCCGGTCACAGAAGAGGGATGAGCTTGCCAGAGCAACAACGGTATTGGGAACGATACACAGCATAATAAACGGGTAAACCGTTATATTTGAGCGTATGGCAATATTGGACAATGTTTTATTGACATTTTGCTGTTTTTGGTATAAGATGCATATGTTATCAAAGAGAGTAATTTCAATGGGGCACACAATTTTTCATTGCCTCGTAGTTCCAAAACAGCTGCATGATAGGCATAAGGAGTTTAATGATCGTCAATAGATCGAATCAAGCAGATGCGGCTGAAAAATAAAAGCATTTGCAAATTTATGACATAAGGAGGGGCCCACTATGTTGATGGAACAGGAAGCTCCCCTGCTTTTTCATACCGTATTTGCCGGGGCGGTCATATTGACTGTGGCGTATCTGCTGCATTGGCGGGGCCATTCTCCGCAAAAAAAGCCGCTCGAGCTGATCCTTTATTTTGTCCTTTTACAGATCCCGGCCTACATCTTGGTCTTCTACGCTATGATGTGTCCCGGTTCCGGAGAGAGGACCTTCGCTTTCGCAATGGGAGGTTTTTGCTGGCTGATCGGAATTCTGGTTCTCATGCAGGGGATTCGCGATCTGTTGGATTACAACACAAACAAAAAGGATCCGCCCAAATGAACAGCGATATGGAGAGGAGTACCTCAAAAAGGTACTCCTCATTTTTTACCGTATCAATCTTCATCGGGCCATTCGCTCTCCGGCACGGGCCGGTCGGGCAGCTCGCCTATCCGATGGAATGCTGCTGAGCAGAGAGGTATACATAAAGCCAAAGGGCGCGTTCTTTTGAACGCGCCCTTGCTGTTTAGCCGGATAGCTCCCGGATCTCGTCCTGAATGAGGCGGCCCGCCGCGGCGGCAAGCTGGTCGATGCGCCGGATGCGCGCGAGGTCGCGGCCATAGATGGCGTTCGCCGCCGGAACGCTGGTGTTCTCGCCCATGAACACCGCGGCGACGCGGATGCCCTGCGCGCGCAGGGCGCGGACCTCGGCGGCGGTGTCGTCGATGCCGGGCTGACCGTCGTAATCGCGGCTGAGCGGAATTTTGCCGCTCGGGAGAATTTTGTGGCTGTCGTTCGGGCTGGCGTCGGTGAGCAGAATGAGCAGGTGCTTGTCCGCGGGAGCCGATTTCATCAGCTCGCCCATGCCGCGCAGAGCCAGACCGTCGCGGTTCCAGCCCGCGGCAAAGTAGTCGAACACGCGATGCTCGCCGTTTTTGTCCCCGAAATCCTTCAAAACGCGCAGCACCGTGTAGCCGCGCAGGCTGCAGAAGCCGGTCACGCGCACGGGGATGCCGCAGGAGGCGAGGCTTTTGGCGAGAAGATAGCCCTGAATGGCGATGCTCTCCTGACAGTGCAGGCGCGAGGCCGAGGCGTCGAGCATCAGGTCGACGGTGAAGCCCGCGCGGCTCTCCTCATCCTTGCGGAGAAAGACGCGGCCGTCGTGCAGCACCGGCGCGCGCCAGACGCGCGTACCGTCCAGCCGCCCCTCGCGGGCGAGGATGTCCTCGGGCTGCTGATGGATGAGCATACAGTTGCGGATCTGCTCTGTCAGGCGCAGGAGAGCGTTCTGATGCAGTGCGCTGTCGCGGACGTAGGCGGCGCGATTGCGCTTGGCCTGCTCGGCGGCCTGCTCGAAAAGACGCTGCGTGTCGGTGCGCATGGGCTGGCCCGGCACGCGCTCGCCGCGGGTGAACCAGAGATGGCAACCGAGGTGATCACCGGTGCAGCAGCGCTGCTCGATGCGCGCGAGCGCCTGCGGGGAATAGAGGCTGCGGCCGAAGCAGCGCTCGATGTAGTCGTGATCCTCCGCTTCGCGTTCGTTCGAGCGAAGCTGGGCGCGCAGCGCGTTGGACGCGCGCACCATCCCGTTCTCGCCGGCGACCGCAGAGCGGCCGACGGTCAGCTCGTCGGTGCGGACGATCTCGACCGGCAGGAGCTTGGTGAGCAGCGGCGCCCAGCGGTCGCTGAAATGAAGGCGGAACGGTGATTTTTTATGGGGCGTGCCGTCAAATTGCAGGTATTTCTCAAACGCCGCGCGGACGGCGGCCTCCAGATCGTCCGCGTCGAGCGTGCCCGGGCAGGCGAGGGCCTCGGAGAGTCCCTTTTCCCACGGGGCGAGCAGCGGCGGCTTCTGCCCAAGGACAGATCTCCAGCGGGCGGACTGGAGCGAATAGACGAGCTGGTTCTTGTCCATCCACTCCTGTCGCGAGAGCTGATATTCCGAGGCAAAAAATTCTGCGGCGTGGGCGCGGCGCAGCTCCGTGAGCACGGGGCGGACGGGAAGCTCCTTTTCATAGACGGCGTTTTCCAGCGCGAGCCACGCGAGGTCGTCGAACGCGGAGCGCCGCGTGTCGTCCGCCCAAAGGGCGAAGAGACGGCGCGGCATCTCGTCGCCCAGCCACTTGCGGACCAGACCGATGACGCAGTTCATGTAGAAGTCCGGCGTGCCGTCGGCCTTGAGGGCAAGAAACTGCGGCTCAAATTGATAGTCGCCGCAGGCGGTCCAGACCAGATTGATGGCGCGGCGCTGGTTGGCGCTGTAGCTGTCGGTTTCCATATCAGTCGGTGAACAGGCGGCTGCGGTCGAGCTTCGCGGGGATGCGCGCGGCGATAACGTCGCGAATGAGGCTCTGCTCGTAGGCGTCGAAGGCCTTGTTGGTGATGCCCATGTCGAGCGCCGTACCGGCACTCACGCCGCGGCGGATCAGGCGCAGCGCGTCCAGAAGCCCGCGCAGGTCGATCGCCTTGGAGGAGATCTCCGCGCTCTCGCACTTCTTTTGCAGGTCGAGAAAGAGCTGCACGAGCTGTCCGCGGTACTTTTTTTCCAGCGTGGGGAACTCCTCGCCGAGCAGACGATCCAGACCGTCCTCCGCGATGGGCGGCATCTGAATGACGACAAAGCGCGAGGTGAGCGCTTCATTCAGCTCGCGCGTGCCGGCGTAGCCGTAGTTCATCGTGCCGATGAAGCGCGCGGCGGGGTCGACCGTCACGCGGTCGTAGCCGGGGACGTCGATGGCGCGGCGGAAGTCCAGCGCGGCGTGCAGCACGGCAAGAGCCTCATTTTTGGCCATGTTGATCTCGTCGAGCACGCCGAAGCCCCCGTGCTTCGCACAGAGGTAGACGGGGCCGGGGCGGAAGGTCACCTGTCCGTTTTCAAAGGTGTCCATGCCGATGAGTCCGGCGGCATCCATGCTGACGTGGAAGGAAACGTCCCACGCGGGGCGGCCGAAGGCCTGCGCCAGATTTTCAGCCAGCACGTTCTTGCCGGTCGCCTTGCTGCCGGCGAGCAGCAGGTTCTCGCCGCACAGCAGCGCGGCGATGGCGGCCTCCCAGACCTCTTTCCCATAATAATGATAGCGCGGCTGCGGGATGCGGCCCTGCAGCGCCGGCTCGGCGGGGTATTGTGCGCGGTAGGCGCGGACGCCGTCGAGCAGCGCGGGGCTGATGTGCTCCTGCTCTAAAAATTCCAACAAGCTCTCCTCATCCTCTCTTTCGGAAATGCGCGTGTCGCGCGCTTCGTTTCGGCCTCATCATAGCACAACGCGCGGGCTTTGCAAGCCCTTTTTCCGTCAAAATTTCGGACGGCTGCGGCGCGTTTCCTGGACGCTTTGGCGCGAGCGGCGCAAAAAAGAACGCCGCCCGCGGGCGGCGCTCTCTGAACGGCTCAGTCTTTTGTAAGGATGATGGGCATGGCGGTGGTCTCGCTCTCGCCGTCGGCGCTGTTGTTGGCGGAGGGCATTATCTCGCGCGTGAGCATTGCCAAGAGCCGCGTGCCGTCGGTCAGCTCCGCATGGAATACGACCTGCAGCTCCGCACCGTAGGGAAGGCCAAATTCCACGCCCTCTGCGCCATAGATGCTGTAAACGCCGGCGGTGCTCTCATCGGGAATGTCGCTGATCCACCACTGCACGACGGAGCGTTCCTCGTCGTCAGCCTCCGCAAATTTGAGCACGCTTTGCGCCGCGCTCTTTCCGTCCACCAGATAGTCGAGCCACGCGGACCGGACGTCGGCATCATAAGCGCCGAGGTAGAGGTTCGCGGTGCGGTGGTCCTCGGGGTCCGCCCAGCCCCTGACGCTGCATCGGATGCCCGAGCTGGAATAGGAACGGCTGAGGACGTAGCCGAAGGAAAGATCCTCATAGAGCTTCGGCAGCGCCTCGTCGGCGAAGCCGGGCAGGTCGCGGATCGTCTCGAGCTGGCGCTCGCCGCCGGTATCGTAGGCGGCGACGGCCTCAAAGCCGTTGTCGTTCATCGAGAGGACGGCCTCGCCGCGGTAGACATCGTACTCGTCGCGCACCAGCTCGACGGCGGCCGTTCCGTCGTCGGAGGCAAGGGAGCGGAGACGGAGGGAGACGGCAAGGCCGTCCTGCACCGTCTTGGGCCGGAGGGCGAAGGCAACCGTGCAGGTGTAGGCGTCCAGGTCGAAGCGCTTGACCGTGTAGTCGAACTGCGCGGTCAGCGTGGCGCTCTCCTCCATCGCTTCGCGCACGGAGCTGCTGATGCCCGCGATCTGCGAGGAAAGGCTGGACTGCACGCTCATGATCTGTGATTGCAGAGAGCCGACCTGCCACTCGAGCTGCTTGACGCGGTGGTTATTGTAGAGTGCCAGACCGACGGCGAGGGCGAGGCAGACCGCCGCCGCGCCGAGAAGGAGCTTTTGCCGCAGCGCCTTCTTCGGTACGGTAAGAGTCTCCTGCGCGGGCGCGGGCGTGGAAGCTTCGACAGACGAGGCGGCCTTGGCGTCACCCTTTTCCGCCTCCTCAAGGCTCAGCAGCACGTCGACGCTCACGCCGTAGAGACGGCTGAGCTCCACGAGCTTGCTCAGCTCGGGCTGGGCGGCGCCGTTCTCCCACTTGGAGACGGCCTGACGAGAGACGTTCAGTCTTTCGGCCAGCTCCTCCTGCGAGAGGCCCGCCGCGCGGCGGAGCTCATAGAGTTTTTCACATAGCTTCATGGGCGCTTTCTCCTTTGCTTTGATGGCATCAGCTTAGCAAAAACAGCCGTTCTGCGCCACCAACCGGGTGTTTCGTTTTGTCAACCAATGGTTTCCTTTTGCCCAAATGCCCTTTTTCGTGCAACCTTTCGCCGCCGCGCGCATATACTGCATGGTATGGCACGGGGAGGTGAGAGCGTGAGAGAGTGGCAGGGCGTCCGCGGCGACGTGGACGACATGATCTTTGTGGACGACTGGTTCGTCAGCGAACGGTAAGTGAGAAAAAGCTCCGCGCGTTTCAGGGAAGGAACGCAGGCGGAGCGTTTTTCGTTTTTATAGAGCCTTGTCGATGGTCGCGCCGCCGGCGACAACGTCGCCGCGGTAAAAGACCACGGCCTGCCCCGCGGTGATGGCGCGCTGCGGCTCGTCGAAGTCTACGCGGACCGCGCCGCCGTCCAGCGGCGTGACGGTCGCGGCGCTTTCGCGCTGGGAATAGCGCGTTTTGGCGGTGACGCGCAGCGGCTCTGCGGGCGGCGTGACGATCCAGTTCACGCGCGAGGCGAGCAGGGCGGAGGAAAATAGCTCCGCGTCGTCGCCGAGGAGCACGGTGTTGTGCTTCGCGTCCTTGGAAAGGACGTAGAGCGGGCGGTCGGCGCTCACGCCGAGACCCTTGCGCTGACCGGCGGTGTAGGCGACCAGTCCGCGGTGACGACCGAGGACGCGGCCGTTCGTATCGACGAAGTCGCCCGGCTCGGGCGTGACGCCGCCGAACTCGCGCAGGAAGCGCACATAGTCCCCGTCGGGGACGAAGCAGATGTCTTGCGAGTCGGGCTTCTGCGCGTTTTCAAGGCCGAAGTCTGCGGCGAGGGCGCGGATCTCCAGCTTGCTGTATTCGCCGACGGGAAGCAGCAGATGCGCGAGCTGGCGCTGCGTCATTTGGTAGAGCACATAGCTCTGATCCTTGTGCGCGTCCACGCCGCGCAGGAGCAGGTGACGGCCCGACGCCGCGTCGAAGCCGACGCGGGCGTAGTGCCCGGTGGAAACATAGTCGAAGCCGTGGTCGAGCGCCCAGTCGAGCATCGCGCCGAACTTCAGCTCGCGGTTGCAGTCCAAGCAGGGGTTCGGGGTGCGGCCCGCGCAGTATTCCGAGACGAAATGCCCCATGACCTCGCGGCGGAAAAGGTCGCACAGGTCGAGCACCCGGTGGGAAATGCCCATCTGCGCGGCGACGCGCGCGGCCTCCTCGATGTCGTCGGCGCTGCCGCAGGTGCCGGGACGGTCCTTATAATGGTGCAGCCGCAGCGTGACGCCCGAAACGTCATAGCCCTGCCTTTGCAGCAGGAGGACGCAGGCGGCGCTGTCCACGCCGCCGGACATACCGACTAAAACCTTCTTTGCCATGCGTGCCGCTCCCTCAATCCAGGTATTTTTGCAGAAACGCGCGGCTCGGCAGCGCGTCACTCAACTCCATGAGAACATGGTCGAAGCCGCCGGCATAGTCAAAGCGGCGGTCGGACAGCGACAGATCCGTAGAGCGGGCGTTGGGCAGCGAGAGCGTGAAGGCCGTGCCCTTACCGACAGCGGATTCCGCCACGAGCATCCCGCCGTGGCCCTGCGCGATGCGGCGGCAGAGGGACAGCCCGACGCCGAGACCGTGCGGCGGCGCGGGGTCGAGGCGGTCCGTATCCAGATAGCGCTCGAAGATGTGGGCAAGGCGCTCCGGCTCGATGCCGCGGCCCGTGTCGGCCACGGTGAGCTGAACATGGCGCTCGCCGCATTTGACGCGCACGCTGACCGTGCCGCCCTCCGGCGTGAATTTCAGCGCGTTGGAGAGCAGGTTCAAAAGCGCGCGCTCGAGCATGGGGGCGTTGAATGCGATGACGTGGCTCTCGTGGCTGGTGGAAAAGCGCAGCGCGACGCCGCGCAGCGCGAAAAGCGGCTCGGCACGCTCGCAGAGCGCGTGGCAGAAGCCGACGATATCGCCGTTACACAGCCGGAAGCGTCCGCCCTGCACCAGCTCGCTCGCGGCGGAGAGGTTGCCGACCAGACGCAGCATTTGATGGCAGCTCATCGTGAGAATGGCTGCATTTTTATCCAGCATGGGGTCGGCCTCACGCGCTTCCGCCGGCGCGAGACGGTTCGCCGCGGCAAACACGTTCGCCATCGAGGAGCGGAGCTGGGCCGAAACGTTCGGCAGGACCTCGGCCAGAAGCTGGAGGTCTTTTTCGTCAAGCGGCATCATAAAGTGCGCCTCCTTTGGGAAAGCTGTTCATATCCTTTGCAGGACGGCGCGATTTTCGTGTGGAAAAAAGTACCGCAGCGCGATGAGCGCAATGTGAGATAATAAGTAGAATACCAAACTCCTGTCGAAAATACAAGAACTTTCGTGTAAAGGAAAAATTTTTGAAAAAAACACTTGCATTCGGGAAAGAGTATGCTATAATACCAAATGTGCCATACATTTGATATATTCCGTAAAAACGAAAGGGAGCGCATTTTATGTCTATTAAAATCGGTATCAACGGCTTTGGCCGTATCGGCCGTATGGTGTTCCGTGCCTGCCTCGAGCATCCCGAGATCGACGTGGTCGGCATCAACGATCTGTGCCCTGCCGATTACCTTGCCTATATGCTCAAGTACGATACGATGCACGGCCGCTGCAAGGCTGACATCGAAAGCCGCGAGAACGCGCTGGTCGTCAACGGTCAGGTCATTCCCGTGTTCAGCGAGAGAGACCCCGCGAACCTGAAGTGGGGCAAGCTCGGCGCGGAGTATATCGTCGAGTCCACCGGCCTGTTCCTGACGAAGGAAAAGGCTGCCGGTCACATCGCCGCCGGCGCAAAGAAGGTCGTCATGTCCGCGCCGAGCAAGGACGACACCCCGATGTTCGTCATGGGCGTGAACCATAAGAACTATACCAGCGATATGCAGTTCGTCTCCAACGCGAGCTGCACCACCAACTGCCTCGCCCCCATTGCCAAGGTCCTGCATGAGAACTTCGGCATCAAGGACGGCCTGATGACGACCATCCACTCGGTCACCGCCACACAGGAGACGGTGGACGGTCCCTCTCTCAAGGATTGGCGCGGCGGCCGCGCGGCTACCGCGAACATCATCCCCAGCTCCACCGGCGCAGCCCGTGCGGTCGGCAAGGTCATTCCTGAGCTCAACGGCAAGCTGACCGGTATGTCCATGCGCGTTCCGACGCTGGACGTTTCCGTCGTTGACCTGACCGTCAACCTCGAGAAGCCCACCACCTACGATGAGATCTGCGTCGCCATGAAGAAGGCCAGCGAGGGCGAGCTGAAGGGCATCCTCGGCTACACCGACGAGGCCGTCGTTTCCTCCGACTTCCTCGGCGACTCCCGCACCTCCATTTTCGACGCCACCGCCGGCATCGCCCTGACGGATACCTTTGTCAAGGTCGTCAGCTGGTACGATAACGAGATCGGCTACTCCAACAAGGTCCTCGAGCTGATCGAGCACATGTATGAGGTCGATCACGGTCACTCCGCCAAGTAAGCGCGGACAATAAGCCAACTTCTGAGAGTTTCCTCCTCTCGTTCGTTGTAGAAAGGGAAAGCTTGATATTGCTGGATTTTCCAGCAATATCAAGCTTTTTCTCAACTTTCATCTTGCTCGTTTCTGCCCGTTTCTGCCAGTCATAGCGGGATTTGTGAACACAGTGATGAACACAGAAGCTCAGCAGGCTCCGGCCGCTCGCGTCGCGGCGTTACAGATATCGCCATTGACCGGTCCCTACGAGACCAATATTCGCGCGGAATGGTATCGGATATCAAACGGCAGCCGCGAATGGGAGATCAAGAATCTGTCAAATGGCGCGGATGGAGCGTCATCCAGTTTGACCCTGAGGAAGAAACAGAGAGCACCGACTAAGCGTTGGTGCTCTCTTCCTTTCTGCCCGAATCGGGCAAATTATTTCATCGTTGCCAGTTTACGGATCAGGTCGCTGCCGTACTTGTAGGCCGCGAGGTAGTCCATCGTCTTGGCCTCCAATCCGGCACGCTTCTGGAGCTGTGCGCGGTAGTCCGTGTACTTCGGGCGGTACGCGCCGAGCACCAGCGACAGCTTGCGCTTGCGGCGATACACGCCGTCGCCGTTGCTCTGGCTGCCGGCGTTGCCGTTGGAGGTATTGCCCTCGATGGCGGTGACATACTGCCCGCTGCCGCTCTCGCAGATGCCGCAATGGTCGGTCTTGTACGCCGTACCGGGGAAGTCGTAGATCAGCACGTCGCCGGGCCGGTAGCCCGTGGTGACCCACTGCCCGTGTGCCTGCGCCCAGCGCATCAGCTCGCCGCAGGAGGCTGTCTTGCCGCCGTCCATAAAGAGCGTCTTGTCCACCTGCTGGAAGCACCACCATACGAACTGCATACACCAGTACACGCCGTCCATGCCGTAGGCCTTGCCGTACTTCTGCCGGTTGCCGCTCTGCTCGACCGTGCCGATCTCACGGACCGCCACGGCGAGGACGTCACTTGCCTGCGCCATTGGCTTTGTTGTAGCTCGCGGTGCTGATGCCGATGAGCGCGCCCACGAAGGCCACCACGGCGTTGATGGTGGTCGCCACCTCCTGCGCGTAAGGCCAGCCCCACACGCCCGCCAGCGCGCTGTAGAGCACGGAGAGCGCGGGCAGCGCGATGAGGCACAGCCACTTTAGGATGTCGTAGACCTTGTCGTTGAATTGCAGTTTCATTTCAATCGTCCTTTCCTTTGATCTTGATGTTGGCCAGCAGCGCCAGCTCCGCCGTCCACGCGGCGAACCACGCGACGGTCAGGCTGTCCGGCACAATTTTGTCGTTGGCGGTGAGTACGAGGCTCACGATGCAGTACCACGTCAGGTTAAAGATCGCCGCCCATACGTATTTGTCGCGCTTGCGCATGGTCTTGAGTTTTTCCCGCGCGGACTTATAGAGGTCGATGCCCAGAAGCGTCATGCAGACCACGCACACGCCCGCGAGGATGGTTTCGGCCCAATCCATCAACTTACCACCTCCCACTCGTCGATCTCCGACTTGATGCGGTCGATAAAGCTGTTGCCGCCGAGGGCTTTATAGCCTCGGTAAAGGAAGAGGAAGTCCTCCAGCTCGTACTGCCGGATGGTGTGGTCTTCCCTGTGGCGGTAGTAGGTGTGCAGCATGTCATGCCGCAGCTGACACTTGAGTGCGTCGGTCAGCTTGTCCAGCCCGAGCAGCTTGTCCCGCAGGGGCTTGACGAGCAGGGCAAGCGCCGCGAGGATGACCGTCACCTCCGAGCACAGCGCCGCGGCCTGTGATAATCTTTCCATAGGCGTTCTCTCTTTCCAGCGGCATGAAAAAGCCGCCTTGTCATTCTTGACAAAGCGGCTTACAGATGATAAGATATGAACCAACAGGAATGACTCACTGGCGAGGTGGCGGTCGTTCCCTGACAAGTTTACAGCTTGAGGAAAGCGCCGCTGCCTTTTAGGTGGCGGTTATTTCTTTATGTACCCAAGGATACCGAAGATAACCGTAGCGAGGAGCAATAGAAGCGTCAACACTTCCATCGTCGTCATGCGGTCACCCCCCTTCGGGGGGAACAACCTGTTTCACATTCCTGTTGGCGCGCCTATCATATCATGCGCACCGGTCTTTGTCAATTTGCCGCCTCCGGGCGGCTTTTTCATTTTCTGTGCATTGCAGCTAAGTCACAGGTATTCCGTCTGTCTGGGGGACGATCACCACCTCCTGCCTGTTGCGATCTCGCCGGGCATCGGCCCCGTCCGTTCCGGCGGCGGAAAAGGTGAAAAGCAATGTGATTCGAGTGATTCCCTTGCCGAAAAATCAACCGGCAGAAACGAAATCTCGGGAACTTGGAATGGGCAGCCAAGGATTGAATACGGGTGTCCGCTGGACGCTTGTGGGCTGTTCGGCGGGAGCTGCTTCCTGTGTTCTTGATCTCTCGGAATACCCGTGACTTAACTGCAATGCACGGCCTCGCCTGATGGTCAGGCGGCTCTTGTTATTTTCACGCGGAAAGCCCGCAGGAGCGCGCGTAGGCGCGCGAGGAGCGAGCCGGTACGCTGAGCCGCCGCGTCTTCCAACGCACGCAGGAGACGGCTCTGCGCCGCTGCGCGGTGCCTTCGCTGACCCCATATCGGCGCCGTTATCAGCGTGCGATCCGGCGTCCGCTCCTGCCGCTTCTGGGCTCCGGAGGCGGTCGCCCTGCGCGCCGCGGCTCTGGCCCGCTCCGGGATCAGATCGTCCACTGCGTGCTGCCGGTAGAGCGCATACAGGGCCGGCTCGAGCGCGTCCACGCCCAGCAGCTCCACGCCGCTGCTGTCGGTGCAGAGGGCGCGGATGCGGCCGGCCGCGCGATGGATCGTGCGGCAGACGGTCGAATGGTCCACGCCCAGCAGTGCGCCGATCGAGCGCATATCCAGCCACTCGCCATAGTAGAGGTAGAGATACACGGCCTGCGTCTCCGTCAGGCGGGAGAGTACATAGCGCGCCGTTTCCGGTTCGGCCAGGTCAAGACGGTTCGGATGCTCGCGCAGATCCTCCTGGCGCAGATCCTCCGCCTTATCGTTAAGGACTTTCTTCGCGCGGAGCAGCGTGCGGGAGACCGTGGCCTTGTTCACGTCGAGCTGCTCGGCGATCTCCGTCGCGGTCTTGCCCTGCAGGAGGAGATCGAGCATTTCGCGCTGGCGGTCTGAGACCGCCGCGCGGCCGCGCCGGAGCGCCCTCATGAGCCGTGCGCGGCTCTCGCCATTGTCCGAGCCGAGGTCATCCCAACGGACTTGATTTCCTTCGAGGTCTGCAAAGGTCAAGTCGCAGCGCTCGAAGAAGTCAAAGCTGTTGACATCTGCTCCGGCAGCACCGGTGTGTATGACCGTCCGCTTGACCGCCTTGTGCCGCTTTTCCTGCGGTGGGCGAAGAGATTCCAGCCGCTCAAGGCTCTCGTGGTACATCTCGAACAGGATGCGAAGACGGTGCTTCTGCTCTCCGCGTCTGCCGGGGGTCCTGCTCCTGCTTGATCTCCTCCCGGACGAGCTGAATGCGCGCATAAAGCTGGTCTTTCTCCTGGACGGCAGCCTCATAGGCGGTCACGTCAGCCCTCCCAGTCTACCCAGCCGTCCATGTAGACCTTGATCACACCGTCCACGCGGTAGAAGGCGTTGTTGATGAGCGGCACGCCCTCCGTGTATTCGATGGGATTGTCAGCGCTCGTGCCGACCGGAGTCTCCTGCTCGACGTAATCCTTTCGGACGTCCACGTCGTTGACGGTGAATATCCTCCAGTCAAAGCCGAGCTTGTCGCTCTGCTCCGTGCGCTGCGTGATGCCGCCGGCGGCTTGCACGAGCTTTCCATCCGTGATTGCGCCCTTAATGGCATTGAGCTTTTCAGTTTGCATCATAGGTGGCCTCCAGTTCCGCCAGCTGCGCGTTGGCAGCGGCAAGGTTTTCTTCGCTCTCGGTGAGCTGCGTATCCTTCTGGGCGACGGCAGCGTTCAGGCTCTCGATCTGCGCCTGATACGGCGTAACATCGCCCCAATGCTGCTTGTCCGTTTTGAGAATGACGGTAAAGTAGCCCTGCTTTGTGTACTCGATTTCCTGCACGGAAAAGGTGTAGCCCTCTGGCAGTGGGCAAGCCGGATAGTCCGTGCGGACCTGCTCAACCGTGACATTCTGCCAGTCGATGGCCTCGACCGCCTCCAGCGTGTTTTCCTCGTAGCAGCGCTCGAAGATCACACGGTATACTCCATTCAATGCCTGAACAAAGCCGACGCGGTGGCCGTTGATCCTGTAATTTACTCCGTAAAATCCGCTCATATGCTCCTCCTTACCCGATCAGCAGCACAGCGCCGTCGAAGGCGGACGATGTGTGCAGTGTAATGGTCCCGTCAGCGGCGATCATGGCATAGGTCTCAAGGCTTGCCCATGTGCCTTTCCGATAGGCGCCGCTTGACAAGATAGATACTTGCGCGAAAACGTCATTGCCCAGCAGCCCATGCTCGCTTCGCGGGATGCTCATGGTCGTCTCCGCATCGGTCTGTGTCCACTGGGCGGCGGTGAAGGTCTTGTAATACGATGCTGCCCCGCTCGGCGTTTTCCATTCCTGTCCATCGGCGGTCTTCGTCAGTACCTGACCGGCGCTGCCGCCAGGGACGGCAGGGAACGCGCCGACATTCTCGGCCGTATATTCGGGGGCGCTTGACTCACGCGCCCACTGCGAAATGCCAGGGTCGCGCACAGGGATCTCGACGCCGTTTACTTCAAAGCTGTCAATGTAATTTGTATTTGCCATGTGCTCCTCCTTAGATGGTGAGCGTGTGCTCGTTGATCGCAGCCGGCGAGAGCTTGAGCGTCGAGCCCTCCTGCTGCATCGTGCGGGAGGGGACATCAACGAGCTTGACTACGGACCCGTCCACGTTAAATTCCTTCGCCACACAGATGCCGACGATCCGCTCGCCCGCTGCGTTGTGGGCAATGACGCCGGCCATGAGCGTCTCCGGCGTTACGGTGTCCCCGGTCAGGTCAAGCAGGACTGTTCCGTCGCTGAGCTGGACTTTGTTGTTGGCCATGCCGCACCTCCTCAGCCGATGGTGACCGTCTTGCCTCCCTGCGCATTGTCGGTGTAGGCAATCGGGATCGCCGCCACCGTGACGGAGCTGAGGCAATTGTACTCCTCGTCGGGCAGAACCTCCTGCGAGGCGAACGTGGGTGTGACGTTCTTGGCCTGCGGCTTCATGCCCTCGCTGCCGGACATCGTGCCGAGCACGCCGAGGACGGTGATGCCCTCGCGAATGTTGGCGGGGATCAGCTTCGCCTCTTCGGCTGCGTCGATCTGCGCCTTGCCGCTGCCGTCGTGGTAGCCCTGGGGGATGGTGACCGGCTTACCCTTTTCCGTGATGCTGAGCGTCTTGGCCCCGTTGTTCGGCATGGTACCGGTGACCTTGCTGCCGGTGACATAGGCCGTCTTGCCGGTCAGAATTTCCGCCGCGCCCGCGGTGGCGTCGCCGGTGTCCGCGTCAAATTCGCAGGAGCCGGTGATGGGCGCGCCGTCCTTGCCGTGCGCGGTAAAGCCCTTGAGGAGCTTGTCCGCGACCACGGTGTCCTGAGTGAGGTCCATGAGGACTTCGCCGCTCGAGAGTACGATTTTGCTGTTGTACTGATTTTCAGCCATTGAAAATACCTCCGATAAAAATTGTTTTTCCGCCCGCGGGGTTTTCCACGCGGGCGACTGCAATGGGATCAACAGTCACATTGTCTTTCAGAAGCCTGTCCTTTGTGGCAAGCTCCTGCGTCTCAAAGTCGGGCGTCACGGTATATGGGCCGTCATACGGCTCGCCGCCGACCTCACGGATCGAAACATGGAAGCCGATGCCGATGGCCGCCGGCGTCCCGAGGGAAAAGGCTGCCTTTTTCCTGCCGACGTCAAATGTGATCGCAGCCATCAGATCACCGCCCTGCTGAGCGCGCGTTTAACATCGATCTGCTGCATTTCCGAGCCGATCACGTCGCCGCTCGGGAACTTCACGCGCACCTGCATGGGGCAGACGGTCGGAAAACCGAAGGTCTCCGTCTGCGTGAGGGGAAAGTGAAATTTGCCGTCGGAAAACGTGACATCGCCCGGATAAGTCTTGACGAGGTTCAGCAGCGCGATCTCGACCAAAGAGACGGCCGGGGGGCTGAGCGTCTGGCCCTCGTTGGTGATTTCAACCTCGATGGAATAAGCGTCGCCCTGTACCATTACGTCGTCACCTCCGTTGCGCTGACGGCGCCGGTGTCGTCCACCGTCAGTTTGAATTTTTTCGTGCTGCCCGCCGTCGAGGAGGGGATGATGATCTCGCCCTCGTCCACGCGCTGCAATAGCTCGTCGGTCTTCTCGCCGGTGTAGAGCATGGTGTAATAATCGCTCGGCATAAAAACCTCCTTAAACGATCATTCTCCGCCCGAGGGAATCGAGCAGGCCAAGGTTGTTGCTGGTCACGAGCGGGCCGGACTGAAGCTCTTTTTTCTTGCGGTAGTAGATGATGATGCAGCCGTCGCCCGCCTCGCCGCCGTCGGAGCCGCGACCGCCCGGGGCAGGCTGGGTGTCTCTTGCGGTTAGCGACGCCTGCGAGACCGATATATTTTCAGATGACGTCTGGTGCGCTTCCGCCACGCCGTTGGAGCCTGCGCCGCCGCCGCCGTGGCCGCTTGTGCCGCCGCAGCCGTAACGGCTCTCCTTGGCGGGCGGCGTTGCGTCTGCGCCCGCGCCGCCGCGCGCCGTTGTGACCGTCGCGAATGCGCTTGAGGAGCCGATATAAGCATCGCCGCTGCCGTTTGCAAGGCCGTCGTTTCCGTTGGAACCTGCCGCCGCGCCGCCGCCGTAGCCGCCGCGCCAGCTGTAGCCAACATAACCGTAGGGCGCGGTGTTGTATCTGCCCCGCCCATCTTCGCCCTCGACCTCCTCTTTGTCTTTGCCCGCGGAGTAGGTCACACCGTCGACGGTGATCAAGGGGCTTGGCTGGTAGGTATACTTTCCGCCGTCCCATGTGTAGCCGTTGCCCGGGCTGCCCGCAATGCCGCTTTTGCCTTTGGCGGCAAAAACCTCGCCCGTGATCGCGTCGGTGTAGCCCGCCTCGCTCGACGAGCCCGTGTCGCTCGTTGCGCCGCCCATTGTGGTCGCGGTACCGGGTGCGCCCGCGTCGTTTCCTTGCGAAAAGGCGCCGCCGTAGCCGCCCTTCCCGCAGGCATAGGAGACCTTTGCGCCGGGTACCGCGTCGGTGACGGTTTCAACCAGCACCTTGCCGCCGTCGCCCGCTTCTCCCGGCTCGCCGCCCTTGCCGCCCTCCAGCGAGACGCCGTTGTCAAGGCCGACGTAGCGTCTGAGAGCGTCAAATTTCTCGGTCCATGATTTCGGCGTGCGCACGGCGGGGCTTTCGCCCCGATGGCCGCTGCTGCCGCCGCGCCCGCCGCCGATAAGGACGCGGGTGTAGCTCGTGACGCCCTCCGGGACCGTCCACACGCCCGAGCCTGTGAGGATGACGCGTTCGTCAAAATACTCCGATGATTCCGGCTGCGGGGGCAGAAAGCCGACGAGCGCCGAGGTGCGGGACTTGAGCAGGCCGGAGATCTTCGTCTCGCGCGAGGCGATGCAGGCAAGCGTCTGCTGTTTGTCCCACTCATTCCAGAGCGAGACGACGTGCCCGGCGTGCTCAGCTGCTGGGTTGACGTCCACGGTGAGCTGCTCGCGGCAGGCGTAATAGGCTGCCATGCGCTGCGCGACCGCGGAGGAGTTGACGAGCGAGACGAGCGTCGCGTCGGCGATCTCCTCGACGTGCTCGGCCGCGCCCTCGGTCACGGTGCGCGTGACGACGCGCCGGTTGTGGACGTAGCTTTTGCCGGTGAGCTTGCCGGTGCCCGCGGAGAGGACGGCGTAGTTCGCGCCGCTCTCAAGGACGGTGAAGCCCTCGGCCGCGAGCGTGTGCGCCGGCTCGTCAAACTCGATCACGTCGCCCTGCTGGGCCGTGCCCTCGAAGAGCGTGACGTCCTCCGTGCCGGCAATGTACTGGTGCTCGGTGACGGCGACCGCGCTGACGGGGTCGAGGTACTTGACCTGAATGTTTGCGGCGTGGACGCTCCCGGGGCCGATGATGCTTGCCGTGCCGTTCCAGAGCTTCTGCACGCGCAGCGTGCCGTTCTCGTCCGTGTGCAGCCACGCGCCGATGGCAAAGAGCACCTGCACAAGGCTGTCGCGCGCCGAGGCGATGGGCAGCCAGCCGTAGAGCTTGATGCCGCGGTAGACGGTCTCGACGAGCACGGGGATGTCGCCGCAGATCTCCGCGACGACCTCGGCGACCGTCTGCCCGGTGTAGATGCCGCCGCGGTGCGGCCGGACGATCAGCAGCCCGACCGCAGAGAGCGCGGAGAGCGTGTAGAGCTTCGGCCCCACGCGCGTGACGCTCTGCAGGTAGTAGACGCCGACGCGGCTGCCGGAGCGGAAATACTCGACTTTGTCGTTTTTCTTGAAATTCCGGATCGTGCCCGATTCGGACAAAACGGTGATGTCGAGCGTGTCGGCCTCGAGCGCGTCCGCGCGCAGCTCCTTATACTCGCCCAGCACGCCGGGGGTGTCGGTGCTGATGCGCTCGTCCTCGGCGAGGAGCTCGCCTTTGTATTTTACGGTGTTCAGACTCATCACTTGGCCCTCATGGTAACGCGGAAGCCGTTCCACCAATGCGTGCCGCCGTCGTCGAGCAGGACGGACACGGTGTCGACCGTGGGGTGCGCGGTGATGGTTTTCTCCGCGCCGGTCCAGGGGTCGAAGTAGCGGAAGAGGACTTCGTTTTTGAGGCACGCCGTCAGCAGCGCGGTGATGCGCTCGGTCGGCGCGTCGTTGGTGGTGCCGACGATCGTCGGCTTGATGGCGAGCAGATCGCGCTGCTCCTCGCCGGAGCACATGAGGCCGCCGTTCTCGCCCTCGCGGAACTCGTAGGTAACCTCGTAGCCGTACTTGTGGAACAAGTCGGTGAAGTCCTGCCCGTCCACGATGAATGGGTATTTTGCCATCAGGTGCCCTCCTTTCCGGCCAGCGGGGTGCCGCGCCGGCGGCCCTCGGCCTGCATGAGCGGGTACTGCTTGCGCGCGAGCGTCTGACCGTCCAGCTCGAGCGTGACGTCAATGGTCACGTTCTCGCGCCGTGCGGCGCTCTGTGCGTTTGCGGGGAGCGCGGCAGGGCTGTACGCCGCCGGGAGGGCGCGTGCGCCGGAGCGCCCTACGGAGCGCCACAGCGCGGCCTCCTGCGCATTGAGCACCGCCTCGTCCGCGTGGAGCTCGGCGAGATAGCCGTCGTAGGGCACGCGGTCGAGCCCCGCGGCGTGGGAGCCGGAGAGCCATTTCGCGCCCTTGTAAAAGTTGTAAGGGATATTAAGGAATGGGATTTGGGAGACCATTCCTTCTAAGGAAATATCTCGAATCCAGCCAAGGCTTTCTTTTGCGACGCCAACAGCCGCATTTCGCTCGGCAAGTTCATCAATGGCCTGTTTGGCTTCCTGTACGCGCTGGATAAAGTTGCCCATCTGCTGGATGGCACCGACAATCGCATTGACAATATCCGTGATGGTCGGCGCAAGCGTTCCCGAAAGGATGTGTTCGAAGGCGTCGGTCTGCTGTGATAGACGGTCAAAGGCGTCCTGCATCTCGCCGAGGGTCGCAAGCATGTCCTCGTCGAGCACTGCACCGGCCTCATGGGCCTCCTGCCGCAGTGCGTTGATCTTATCGGCACCCGCCTCAATAAGCGGGTTGAGATCCTGTGCACTCTTGCCCATGAGGACCATCGCGTAGGCGTCACGCTCTGTCTCGTTGCTCATCTGACCGAGAGCTGTAATGACCTCGTCCCATACCTCCTGCGCATCGCGCAGCGAGCCGTCGGCGTTGGTGATCTGAATGCCGAGCGCGGCGAAGGCCTCCGCCTGCTCGCCCGTGCCGTCTCTGGCTTGCAGCATGTTGCGTGTGAGCTTGGTAATCGAGCCGGTAATTGTCTCGACTGAGACGTCCACAAGGTCGGCCATATATCGATACTCCTGCAGCGCATCGGTTGAAAGGCCGGTGACCGTCGACATGGTGAGGATATCGTCCGCATATGCCGCGCCGGCCTGCGCCACATCCCATATCTTATCCGCGACCTCTTTCAGTCCGCTGACAATGGCCCCGCCGACCAGCAGGCCCTTCATCGCGCCAAGCGACGAGACGATCCCGCCGATGTCACCGGCCGCTACCGAGTCCTTAAGGCCGGCAAGGGTGTCGCTAAACTCACTCAGGCCGTCCGTGGCTCCGTTCGTCTCGTCTGTGGCCTTCTTGACCTCCCTGCCGAAGCCGTCGATGCTCTTCGCGCAGCCGTCGGCGCTCTGTTCGGCCTCGTCCAAATACTTTTCGTTTTCGACCAGCTCGCTGTTGAGCTTGGCGAGCGCGGTCTCCGCGCTGAGCAGCTGCCTGCGGTAGCTGTCGGTGCGGGCGTCATTTTCGGTGTAGGCCTGCTTTGCTTCCTCGAGCGCCTCTTTGAGCGATTCGACCTTGCCGACCTGCTGCTCAATGGACTGCTTGAGCAGGTTGTGCTTGGCGCGCAGCGCCTCGGAGCTGTTCGCCTGCCCCTTGAACTGCGCATCGACGAGCTTCATCTCCGCGCCGAGGTTGCCGAGCTCACGGTTGACCGCAGCCAGCTGCTTTTTGTATTCCTGCTCGCCGTCGATGGCGAGCCGTGTGGTGATCTGGCGTACTGCCATCACGCACCCTCCTCTCTTTTCAGTCCGCGCCGCCGCTCCTCAAGCGTCTGCAGGTCCATGACCTGCCCGGGCGTGAGCAGCAGTCCCTCGCGCAGATCCAGGCGCAGGAACTGCGTGAGCAGCTGCAGCCAGTGCACGCGCGTCACGGAGATCCCGTTTTTTTTTGAAGCTCCACAAGGCCGAGGTCAAGGTCGCCCGTCTCTTTCTCCTCGCGCCGGAAGCCGAGGACGATGGCAGTGAGGATGGCGTCCTTCGCCGCGGCGACCTCGCGCGGGGCGAGGTTGACGCGGAAAAACTGCTCGGTGAGGATGGGGCCGTGCGTCTGGCCCTGCCAGCGCCGATAGAGCTCGCCCTGCTCGGAGAGCTTGAATAGGTAGTAGCACACCGCCTCGAAGCTCTTCTTGCCGCTGCCCTTGAGGGGGTCGGTGATAAAGCCCTTGGTGCCAAATTTATCGTAGAGATCGAACAGCGCCTGCCCGTTGAGGCAGAGATACAGGTGCTGCCCGCAGAGATCAACTTCGTGTAGTTTCATGGTTTGCCTCCGATTTCTAAAAAAGGCGCAGCGGGGGCGCTGCGCCTTCCTTGGTGTTTTCAGCCGCCGACCGCAGCCTTGACCTTGCCGTTGACCCACGTCTTCGCGGCGGCCTCGGTCGTGAGCTCGTCGCTTTCGATGCGGTACTCGCCGGTGTTGCAGGCGTCCACCGAGAGCGTCAGCTTGGGGCTGTCGAGCACGATGGTCTTCTGCTTGGTGTTATAGGTGCGCCCGTCGAGGCTCGCCTTGACCTTGGGGTAGAAGAAGCCTTTGTAATACTTCGAGCCGTCGGCCTTGATGTTGGTCGTGTAGAAGCCGAGGCAGCCGTAGGGCGCGGTGTCGTTGCTGGAGAAATGGATGTCCTTCGCGCCTTCGGTGCTGTCGATCTGCGCGCCGGTGACGGCCGAAGCGGTCTCGTTGGGCAGCTCCAGCACGCCGACGGCAAGCGAGCCGTCGACAAACTCGCGCAGGTAGATCTTGCGCACATCGTCCGCGCGCGATTCGACCTCGGAAAAGTTGAGCGTTTCGGCGACGCTCATGAGGTCGCCGAGCTTCATCGGCGTGCCGTAGTTGGGCAGCGCGTCCGCCGGCTCGGGGTTTGACGCCGCGAACGGCGCCCACTGGAGATTTTTCGCTCCGTACTGAGGCATAGTTGTGCCCTCCTTTACAGGTTTTTGGATTCGAGAAATTTGTTGTAAACAGCGGCCTGCGCCGCCGTGGTCGCCGCCGCGCTCTTCTCGTTGGCGTTCTGCATCCAGTGCTTTGCCGGAATGTTGCGCCGCGGCGCGCCGTATTCATGGATAAAACCGACCTCGCTGCTGGAGGTGGCCTTCTGGTCGCCGCCGACGGTGTAGGTCCGACCGTGCTTGGAGTTCTTGTACGCCTTGGTTCTGAGCCTGCGGTTATATTGGCCGTGCTTGCCGGTGGGATAGATCAGGACATAGCGGCTCGGGCCACCGGCGGACGCTGCGTGGAGTTTTTTATGGAGCTTGATGCTGTCCACCAGATGCGGGCCGCTGCTCTCGTTGTCATACAAACCGAGCGTAAGCAGCTCATCCTTCTGCGCCTTGATCACGACCTCGCTGCCGGCCTCGAGGATCTCGTCGATGACCTCGCCGGGCAGCTCGGCAACCTGCTGCATGGAAAGCATAAAATCGCCAAGGCCGTCCACGGAGAATGTCGCCATCACAACACCTCCAGCTGCACGATCGCGCGCATGGCGGCGTAGTCCGGGTCGTAGCTGACGTCCTCCACGCTGTACGGCGTGTCGCCTGCCGTAAGCGCCGCCTTGACGTCCGCGAGCAGCGTGTCGCCGTCGGTCTGCCAGCAGATGTCCATCTGCACGCGCTGCACCTCCAGCTGCACGGCGTTGTCCGCGATCACGCCGACCGTGCCGTAGGGACTGAGCACGACGAAGCGCTTCGCGCCCGCCGGTGCCTCCCACTCATAGACGGCATCGCAGGCCGCCTCAAGTGCCGTCTTCAGCTCGGAGTATGTCATAGCTTCCCTCCATTCTCCGCAGGCTCAGCGTCGTCACGGCGAGACCGTCCTCGTCCAGCCCGTGCTGCGCCTGCTCGATGCGGTAGACGTGCCCGTCCTCCGGGATGGCATACTGCGTCGCCGTGAGCGCCTCGCCGAACGGCACGCGCACCATGCGGTCGATGCGGCTGCCGGCCTGCACGCTCTCCCAGTAACGCCTGTGGTAGACCTCCAGCTCCGCGTAGAGGTGTCCGGAGTTCTCGGTCAGCTTTCCGCCGCGCTGTGTGCCGTCCTCGAGGTCGTAGACAGTCAGGAAGTGGTCGTAGGTCATGCGTCCACCGCCTTCGGCGTCACCTTGTGGTCCACCTTGTGGTCATTGATCGCCTGACGGAGCATCGGCGGCATGGGATCGCTGCCGGCGCGCTTGCGGTAGAGCCACGCGGCGTGCATCACGAGCAGGTTAAGATCGTCCCCGTCTTCCATGTCGATCGTGATGCCCATTTTCGCAATAGCTTTCTCCGCAGCCTTGAGCTTGCTTTCCAGCAGGTCCGATACCGGGCCGGAGACCGTGTAAAAGCCGAGATCAGCCTTCAGCAGCGCGAGAGCGTATTCATGGGTCATACGTTGCTCCTTTCCGCGCGCATTTCCGTGCCCGATTCGGGCACGGAAAGCGCGTGTGTTATGCTCAGGCGGCGGCCTTCTTCGCGGTCACGACCACGAAGCCGTTCTTTACGGTCACGTCCACGTCGGCCGTGACCTCACCGCGGACGGTGAGCAGGCCCTCGGCGAACTTGTAGCCCTCGTTGACCTCGACCTCGAAGCCGCCCCACAGCGCCAGCTCGGCACACTGGGGATTGCCGTAGAACATGTGCTTGGTGGCGGTGGTGGTGAGCGTCGCGGTGGACAGCGCGGTCAGATCCTTGCTCAGGCAGTAGCGGCAGGAGAGGCCGTTATTGTCCTTGATGATGCCGGTCGAAGGATTCGCCGCATCGGGGGTGATGGAGTAGACCGGCAGATACTCGTTTTTGCCGCGGATGGCAGCGAAGGCGAGCAGGTCGGCCTTGTTGAGGTACAGGCAGGCGGAGCCTTCCACGCCCTCATCGCCGCCGTAGGCAAGGATGATGTTGCTCAGCAGCTTCTCGTCAAAGAGCACGCTGCCCTTGGTCGCGCTCTTGTCTGCCTCCAGCGCGTGCGCGGTGTTGAGGGTGCTCGCGAGGATGGCGTTGGCGGCGACTGCATTCAGCTTGCGGCGCAGGGCGCGGCGAGCGCTCTCGCGGACCTTCTCCTCGTAGTTGAGGGGACTCTGCTTGCGGATCTCCTTGGAGACGTAGCCGACCGTGCCGTAGTTGGTCGGCGTGAGGGTGACGGAGTCGAAGGTCGGCTCGCTCTCGGTGGGGGCGCTGCCCTCGGTGATGGCGGCAGCGTCCGCTGCGTCGCCGGTCATCAGCGCGACCTTGTAGCCGGTCATGCCGGTGCAGTCGGTGACCTTGAGCATATCGACCAGCGCGGACACGCCGCCGATGGCGTCGTTGATACCGCCGACGCCGGTGGGGCCGACCACGCCGTCGGAGCCGGTCGTCACGGCGGCGCGCAGCAGGCTGCGGATGTCGGTGTAGGTGTGGCGGCCGGACTTCTGGAAGGCCTCGGCGTCACGCAGTTCCATGTTGTTCATACGGTTCTCTCCTCTCTGGCGGCTCGCGCCTGCGGGAGCGGCGCTGCGCTCCTCACGGTTGTTATTGTTCATCGCCTCGGCCTGCGCGGCCTCGGCCTCGGTGAGCTGGGTGCGCAGCTCGGCGAGCTCGCCCTCCAGGCGGCCGCGCTGCTCGCTCGCCTCGTTCTGCTCGGTCTCGAGTGCAGTCACGGATTCCTCCACGGCGCTGCGCTCCTCGTCGGTCTCGGCGGACTCAATGGCCTCGGCAAGATCGGCTTCGCGCGTCTGAAACTCCGCATCTCGCGCACGCAGAGCTTCCAGCTCTGCCTCCTTGTCGCGGATCTGCTTAGCCAGCAGGATGGTTCTCAGCTTCGACATTTGTTGATCCTCTCTTTCATTTTCGTTTTCCACAGCTCGCCCTCGCGCCTGCGGATGGTGTCAAGGTCGTTCTTCCGGGCTTCTACGGACGTCTCCGCATAAGCGGGGAAGGTGCATACGCTGACCTCGTAGAGAACGACGTCCTTGATGATCCACCGGACGCTGCCGTCCGGGTTTTCAACAAATTCCTCGCTCTTGATATCAAAACCGAACGAGCACTGGCTGACGTCACCCCGCTGGACGCGGGCGTAGAGGTTCATGGCGTCGGTGTCCTGCTCGTTGATTTGGATCGTTCCGTAAAGGCCGTGCGCGTCCTCGCGCAGCGTGAGCGTGCCGGCCGTGGTGCGTCCGAGCACCAGCGTGGTGTCGTGGTTGGCGAGCGCGCGCACGTCGCACTCCCCGTAGTCGCCTGCGAGAGACTTCGCGAACGCGCCGGGGGCGACCTGTTCCGTCGCGCCGGGCCATAGGGGATAGTCCGAGTTGAATACGGAGAAGTAGCCCTCGATCACGGGTCCCTCGCCGTCCTTTGCCGCGCGTGTCTGGAACTGCGCGCCGATGCTGCGCACCTGCCGCAGCGAGCGCGCGGTGCTGTCGATATCATTCTTCGGCATTCTTCTTGCCCTCCTTCAGTTTTTTCTGGTCGCCGATGCGGTCGGCAGGAATAAAGTTTTCGAGGATCACCAGCACGTCAAGCCCGTCCTTCGGCGGCAGCGACATCCAGTTGCGCACCTCGTTGCCGGTCATCAGCCCGCGGATATAGAGATCGCTGCCGATCTCGCTGAGTTCCTTGAGGTCGTAGGCGTAGAGCGAGCGGGCGTTGAACTTGAAATAGCGCTTGCTGCTCACCAGCAGCTTCTTCGTCAGTTCCTGCTCAATGACCTGCGCCAGCGGCAGCAGGACGGAGGAGACGAAGGTGTTGTACTCGTCCTTGTCGTAATCGCCCACGCCCACCATGAAGCCAGGCACGCCGAAGATGGCGGCGACGTTCCGCTTGTCCAGCTCCACGCCGTCGCGGACGGCAAGGTCGGTCAGGCTCAGCGGCTTTGCCTGTACCACGTTCATCAGATCCGCAGGGATGATGAGCGGAGCGCTCGGGTCCTTCCGCGTGAGGAAGCTCTGCGTGAACGCATCGCGCTTATCCGGATCGCTCAAATCGCTGTCCGAATTAACGGCGATCACCAACGGCGGCTTGTACTCGCTGCGCATGTACGCCTTCTTCGTCGCCGCCGTTTGGGCAATGCTGTCCACGATGTCGCCGAGCTGCACACGCGTCCCCACGCCCTGCCAGGGATAGCGCGCATCGGGGCGCAGGCGGAAGTGAAGCACCTCGTCCGGCTCGAAGGCCATGCCCTGCCACACGATCTCGTAGGGGCTGCCGTCCGGGCGGCGCTGGGCGTAAGCCGTCGGCATCGGCCACAGATCGGTGAGCAGGCCGTCCTGCGTCACCGGCAGCACGAAGGCATTGCCCTCGGTGAGCAGCGTGCTCACGATCCAGCCGATGAGTGTCTGGCGCGTACCGAGGCTCCACGGCGCGACGTCCACCTTCCGCGCCAGCTCGTCCTTTACGCGCACGTCGCCGTTCTTCGCGTTCTCCATCAGGTGGATGGTCATGGAGGCGATCATGTCGCTGATGCGCCAGACCGCTGCGGCGACCTCCGGCGCGTCCGAAAGGCGGGTATAGCCGCTGGGACAGATCACACCGGGCGAGGAGAGCGTCAAGCCGACCATCGAGGCCGACCGTTTCTTGAAGCGCTTCGTCAAATTCTCAAAAATCATCATCAGCTCCTTTGCGGAAAAATAGAAAAGCCCCGTGTCCTTACAGTGAAGGACACGGGGCATCATGGCCACAGGTCAGGTATTCGGTTTGCCGCTCTCAAACCAGCGCGACGCATTCGCGCGCTTTTCAGTGTCGATGAGCATCCGGATCGTCCCAAACACCGCCGCGTCGAACACGTCGATGCGGGAGGTGTCGTTGATCTTCTCATATTGTACCGCATCATCGACTTTTTCGCAAGCCCTAATATTTCCGACGCAGTATTCAAACGGTTCCGCGCCGCAGTAATACAGGCAGCCGATTTTCATCTTGTGCTCGATGTAGCGGAAGCCCTCGCTTTTCGCGAGATAGAGCTGCGGCTGGTCCACCACCGTGAAGCCCGCCTTTTTCATCGCCGTGTAGTAGGGCCGCGCAAATTTCCGGTCATGGCCGACCTTCCGAATACGGAAGCCCTCGCTCTGCCATTTCTTGAATTGCTTCACCGGCTCGGTCGGGTCCATGCTGCTCTCGTTCGGCATATCAAGCCAGCCGTCGTCCTGCCAGCCGAAGAGCGGGATGTTATCCACATCTGCCTTTTCCGCCGCCGCCGTGCGCGGGAACCAGGCGTGCGGCACGATGACCAGCACATCCTCACTCGGCGTCCAGCCCTCGCTTGCCGCCTTAGACGCGGGGATCTCTCCCACGATGGCGGCAGCCGTCAGATCGTGCAGCTTGGAAAGGTCCGCGCCGCCGTACCACGCCGTTACAAGCCGCGCAAGTTCTTGCTGCGTCCAGTGATAGTGTGCGTCCGAGCGCCGGAAATCCGCTACGTCGAAGCACGCCTTGAAGCTCGACACAAACACGTTGAGCGAGCGCGTAAGAAATTCCTTTCGCATCTGCGGGTCGTTCTGTGCCTGCAGGGCGCTTGCCATCATATCGCTCGGGCGGATGGTCACGCCCCAGCTCGGGTTTGCCTGCTCCTGCGCGAGTGGGCTGAGATAGTCGACCTCGCCCGTGTCCTTGTCCGGATCGGCGCGAGCAATGAGCACGAAGATGCGGTCGGCGTCCTCGCCGGTGATCTGTCCGCGCACGATCTTGGAGCAGTATTCCAGCCGCTGTGCGCAGAAACCGGTGCCGTCGTCACCTGCGGTTGTGGTCGCGGCGATGAGCTTATTCGAATACGCCTTCGTCGCGTCCTTCAAGCGGCCATAGGGCACAGCGTTCCGGTAGAGCTCCAGCTCGTCGAGATGGACGAGGTTTGCGTTGAAGGCATCAAAGATATCTGGCTTATAGGCAAGCGCGTCAAAGCTGATCTGTCCGTCCCAGATTGCGCCGGAGTAGCTGTGCCCGAGCGAGCTGTCCAGGACGCGCAGCCCATGCACCGCGTCCTCGCGCACGGTAAGGCCGAGCCGGTGCAGGTTGTAGCCGAGGAAGCCGAAGCCCTCCATGTTCTGCTTTGCGCTGCCGGCCACGGTCTTGATCTTCGAGTAGCTTCGGCTGTAAGCGACGCCGAGCATCCAGATCTTCGCCGTCGTAAACGGCGTCTTGCCGTTCTTCCGCGCCAGCATGGAAAACTGCTCCTGGTAACGCCGCAGCTCCGTCCCTGGCAGGAAGAAGCCGCACACGTTGTAAATGTCAAAGAGCTGCCAGGGCTGCAGGAGGAAGGGCGTGCCGCGCAGCGGCCGGCCGTCCAGGCTCTCGCCCTGCTGGTGGCAGAACAGTGTCTCGATGCCGTTGATCACGAACTCGGCAAGCTGTGTGCGAAACTCCCACTTGCCGCTTCGGCGGTCGTCGAGGTAGCGCCGCGCCGCCGCCCGAAGATCCTCACAGGCGCGCTCGTTTGCCTCAGTCTGCTCTGCCCACTCGTTTACGATGCACTCATGCGTCGCCATGCGCGCCCTCCATGAGCCGGTCCAGCAATCCCGCCAGCTGCCGGTTCGCACCGCCTACCGGCTCGCTGTCCGCCGCAGCGCCGCTGTCCATTGGGCGCAGCCGCTTGAAGGCCTTCGGCGTAAGTCCCAGTGCCTCACGGTGCGCAAGAATGTCTCGGCGCTGCTGCTGGATCACGGTGTAGAGCTTGTCGGCAGCGCTGGGGGCTCTGCCGTCCGCTGCCGTGGCCTTCCATTCCTTCATCGTCCGCTGGTGCTCCCGCTCCAGGATGGCGAGCGTATGGATCTCCGGCTCAAAGGCCTTGTCATAGATGCCGAGGTCACGCATCTGCTCGGCATAGATCTGTTCCTTGGTCATGTCGTGTCCTCCGTTATGGCTTCAAGAACACCGGCAGCGGCATCCACGCCACGGGCGGGAAGATGCCGGTCCGTCGGTCGACCATCTCCATGCCGTAGCGCAGCCAAATGCCGCCCTTGCTGAGATAGGCCTCACCGACGAATACGCCGTCGGTCACGATCACGCGCTCGCCCGGATCGGGCAGCGCGCGCCGCGCGTTGTACCAGCCGGCACGATCCGGCACGGCGGTCTTTCGCGCCGCCGACAGGCGCACGCGTTCCTTTTCGCGGATCACTCCGCGCCGGATGTTTCGTTTTCGCTCCGCGTCAACCGCAGGGTTCCAGCCGCAGCGCGAGCAGTCCTCACACTTCACGTCCAGCGCGTAACTTCCGAGCATACACCCGTCGACCCTTTTCCGGCTCCCGTCCACTGTCTCACCTCATTTCTTCTGTGCCCGATTCGGGCACGATGGCCATTAAGCTCCTGCGCATCTGGCCCACCGTCGCGGCGGGCCGTCCCCGCGGTGCTTCCGCTTGCGGCGACAGCGCCGCTGCCTCGAATGCTTAGTCGCTTTCTCCGCCATCAGCGGCGCTCCTGCGCATTCCCCGCCCCTCGCGATTCGAGGGCCGCGGGGGTAGGAGAATAACATCATGCCGCCCTTCAAAGAGCGGAGAACACGCAGGAGCTTCTCGCTGCATTCGTGCAGCATATTCCACATTCCGCTGCGAAAACGCAGCGTCCGCCGTTCCGGTGCAGCCCCCGACCCTCGGAGGTGCCGAGGGGCAGGGGACAGAAGCGTGAAGACTATCCGGCTCAAGAGCCGGGGGCTGCACCGGAGCATCTGGGACAAATCATGGGGAAGTCTGGCGTCAACGCATCCGCGCGGTCCGTGCGCGGTTCGCATCCGCGGCCCGCGTGAAACAAACTATCGGGCGCATACGCGCAGGCTCTTATCACGCGCCGCTCCGGCAGTCTCTACCGAGCAGCTTTTTGGGCGCGCCCCCGGCGTTTTTCCAGCCATTTTTCTCCGGGAAAATTTTTCGCCGCGTGTGCGCGGAGTCCTGCGCCCAGCTGCAGAGACTCCACCGTCACCCGCCAGGAGGTGGGGGGACTCTATTTCGCCAGCGCTCACCGAGCGCCGTGAGCTTTCTGGTCGCGCGATCGTGCATCGCATCGTGCGCCGCGCTCGACAGGCTCACGAGGTTCCAGAGACAGTACGCATACTCCGGGTAGTCCTCGGCAGGCCAGATGTGATGCACCACCTGCGCCGCCTCGCGCCGACCGTACCGGGCTGCTTCCCGGCACCGATATCCGTCCCGCCGGAGCGCCCGCACGCGCAGCCGCTGCCAGCGCTTGTTCTTTCGTGAATAATCAAACATGGGCAAAAGAAAACACCCGCACCGATCACGTCCAACGTCTGGACTCGATCAGCACGGGCTAACAAAAGAGCACTGGCCAGTTTTGATATTCACGAGCATCTGCGACTTACACTGCGCGCAGAACACCTGCAGGTTTTTCGCCTCGGTCTCCGGCCGGATGATCTGCCTGGTTTTCATCCGGCAGACGGGACACACGATGTGTCCGTCCTTGATGCTAAGTTTAGCACCTTTCGCGATCGTTTTCAAGTCGTTCATCGCCATCCTTTCATTCTGTCACTAAAAAGCCAATAGGTTACAAGTAATGTCGCGCGCACGCGCGCACGCGATTCCTTATGCCTCGATCCAGCTCGCCACCCGGTAGCTGCCGAATTGACTGCCGCCGGTCCGCACCCGTGGGAGCACCGCGTCGAACGGTATCGTAATCGCATCGCTCTCGTCAAGCCACACCTCCGGCGGCGGCAGCTTTGCACGAAGGCTGCGCGAGCAGCTCCACGGATGCCGCCCCACCGGAATGATGATCCCGTCGCTGCGCTCCTTGGTGAGGTAGCGTGCGAGGTAACGAAAGCCGAGCACCTTGCCGTGCCGCTTATATACCGGCCAATCCGTCACCTCGCCGTACTGCCACAAAAACCGCACCTCTGCCGGCGAGAGCTGCCGGTAGTCCGCAACGAGGTGGATGTGATACCTGTGCGCCCCGTGCAGACCCTCAATGGCCGGGATGTAGTCAAGCCCGCCCTTGCCTCGATAACGCTCCACGCGCCGCAAGAAGGCCCGCAGCGCCTTGCGCACGTCGGCAAAGCGCTCCGGCAGATGCTCGTCGTCGAACTCCAGAATGTAGTGCGTGGCGTACTTGCCCATGAGCGCGATCATCAGCTCGAGCCGGTCGGTGGAGTCGCGGTTGAGCACCGTGCGCCGCTGCGCCTTGAGGTCAGCCTTGGCGCGGCGATCCTCGTCGGTGTCGGAGGGCGCATAGCGCGGCGGCATCGTCCCGCGGTACTCCTTGACAAGATTCCCCGCGCGCTGGCGCACGCAGTAGAACAGCTCAGTCATACACGCTCCCGACCGTTCCGGCGACCGCGCCGGTCATGTCGCCCTTAATGATACGCTTGGCCTGCTGTCTGCGGCAAAACTTAATACACTCCGCGATTATGTAGGAAAAGCAGTCTATGTGCGATACTGCGCCGTCACACTGGTTCGCTACCCACACTGCATTATTACGAGATGCGCCCAACCCCATCAGCAGTTTGATCATCCGTTTTCTTGTCATTTCATCCCTCCATATCCGAGCTTGTCCAGACCCGCGTTGACCGCGCGCCAGTGCTCAATGTCAAACTTCCCGTCGTTGCGCTGCATGAGGTAAAGCTTCGAGGCGTCCAGCCCACAGGCCTCGGAGAGCTTGATCATCGAGCCCGGCCCCTTTTCCGACCAGTACCGGTTCAACCGGGCAAAGATGTCCGCTTTCTCGCTCGATGCCTTTCCGGCAAACCGCGGCGTTGCCTGACCGACCGCCAACGGCAGATTGATCTCCGTCGGCTTCGGCACGTCGGGCTTCTCCTCGGGCGGTCTCTCCGGCGGCTCGACCGGCTTCGGCTCCGGTCGGCTCACGCCCTTCGCCGCGGGGATGTCGGGCAGGTCCTTCTTGGGAGGGCCCTTTTCCGTGCCCGAATCGGGCACCGAGCGGACGACGCGCCCGCCAACGACCAGCCCGCCGCCTCCGCCCGCAGGCGTCGGCCTCGGCCCGCCGATCACGACAGGCACGGCGTTCCCCGCGACTACCTCTACCGCGCCGAGCGGGGGAAATTCCTCGACCGCATAGGTCGTGCCGAGCGGCAGCACCAGCGTGCCCGCGCCGAGCGCGTCGCACACATAGGTGCGGAACGCCTCGAGCGCCTTGACGTCGGTGTGCAGCTCCGGCAATTTGACGATCAACACCCTTTTCCACGTCATAGCTCCACCCCTTCCAGCACCCTGCGCAGGTCGATGAAGCGTCCGCCGAGGCCCTTGTCCACCAGTTCCTGCAGCGCGTCGAGCGTCAGCTCGGCGTCCTTGGCGCGGTACACGTCCTCGCACAGGCTCTCCATGTCGCACAGCTTCGCGGCCGTGCCGTAGAGCCGCGCCGGGCAGGTGAGCAGGCTCACGCCCTTGATGCCCCACGCCCCGTCCGGCGTCTTGTAGGTCAATCTACGGAATTCAGCCATTTTCGTCACCTCCAAATTCCGCTTCGTACTGTTCAGGAGTGATAACCTCAATGTCCTTTGCGGAGTAGCCAAAGGTGTCGAGGCACATCAATCGGACCAGCTTTTCCTTGTCAATAGACGCCGCAGCGTCCTCATAGGATACGCCGGGTTTTGCCTCAAAGCTGATTTGAGCGCCGAACGCCCCAGCCACGCTAAAGCAGATTTTGTATTCAACCATTGTCAGAAGTCCTCATCACATACGCCACGCAGTTCTCAGGGTCATTCCCACAAAGACATGGCGCATATACGCACGAATCACAAATTGTAAACATCTCAGTTAGTGTCATCGTTAGCCCTCCTGTTCCACGTATTCAAGCCGGCTCCGCAGCCGCTGGACCTTGTATGAACGCTGCTCCGCCACCGCGTCCTCGACCTCAAACTCGATCGCCATCTGGTCGAGCATGATCCCGACGTCAGCGATCTCCTCGGCAATGTTGGCAAGCGTGTCGCCGTCCACGCGCCCGCGCAGGAACTTGCACAGCGCGTTCTGCAGCTCGGCCATCTCCTCAAAGGCCATCGTGATCTGCGCCTGCGCGCCGTAGCGGCTGAGCGCCGCGCAGAAGGTCTTGCGTTCCATGTCAGTCATTGCTTTTCGCCTCCAATGCTTTCTCCGCTTCCTCGCGTGTCAGGAATATAGACTTCCCAAAGCAAAGGTCTGTGCGAAAGGCACCGTGTGACTTTTTGCTTTTAAGGCAGATATACAGTCCATTCCGATTTTTCTGAATCCGATGCACTTTGCACTCGGTGATGACCGCACCATGCACTCAGTAAACCGTATCGCCCACCTTGCACGGCAGCACCACCAGCCGACCGTCCTTGTCGGCCTTGGCCAGTGCCCTTACTCGGCTAACGCCACCGCACTCTACGACGATAGCGCAAAGGTCGTTCCAATCTTTAACCAGCGTGGACACTTCCACCGGTGTCTTGCCCGTGTCCTCGTATTGCATGAGCCTGCCACGCAGTTCTGCGTATGACCATGCTGCGGTATAAAGCAGGGCAAGCAGGCCTGTCGGCTCATCAGGGCCGTCCAACAAAAACTCACCCATCGCATAGTCTACGCCATCATCATCCATTGGGAAGTCCAAGTCCGGCAGCAAAATCTTTGCGGCTTTGCGGATAAAATCGTAGAGCCGGATGTCCGGGTAATCCGGGTCATCACCTCCGCCACGCACCCACGTCTCGAAGTCTTTGATGTAAAACAGATTCAGGGCGGCATCAAGGTTGTTATCCGGGCAATTAGTTGTCAGTCTTTTCATTTACCTTTCCTCCTCCGGCGGTTCCGGCAGCGGCATCCAGTGCGTGATTTCTCCGTCCTCAAGGTCCTCATCGAGCCAGTCATCGCACCTGGCCGTCCCCATCAGGATATGCTTGTCCCGATAACGCACCAGGACATCCATGCACTGATCCGGCAGGCGCTCCGTCACAGGGATCCATCTCTGCCGCTCCTGCGCCACGGCGATCTCCTCGGCGTACCGCGCGCAGCGCGCGGTCAGGCGCTCGATCAAATCCGCGCCGTCCAGTCCGACGCGGTCGACATCACATGAATGCCAGGTGTCGGCTCCGTATATGGGCCGTTCTTCTTCCGGGACTTCCTCTTCCTTCCAGTACGGACAATGCTCGCAGGCATTCTCTCCGCCTGCGGTGGAAATGCACCGCAGCGCCCTGACGATCTCATTGTTTTTCATGTGCTCCTCCTTTCACGGCTCCGAAATGCCGTTTCCCTCCAAAAATTTGATCCAGCAACCACGGCAAAAGTACCCAAGCGTCCGTACCGACGCGTAGGGTGCGCGGTACATGATCGAGACCGCCTTCTTTTTCAACACCTGCTCGCCGCAAATTAGGCAGATGCCCACATACCGCGGGGCGAGGTCATCATAGTCAAGCATGGCTCCTCCTCTTCGGCTCATAGCCGAGCCGTTTGATCTCCGGATAGCGCTTCGGGAAGGGGTAAAATGTGTGGTCGCCGAGAAAAGCGAGCGTCGCGCGGTCGAGGCGCTCCTGCCAGACATCGGATTCGTCGGTGCTTTGGAGCGCGGGGAAATAGCGGTCATAGGTCTCGCCCCACTTTTCCGCGAGGCGGCTGAGGCGCTCATAGCCCCAGCCGAAATCCTCGTGCATCGTGATGAGGAGCGTGTCGAGCATGTACTGCTTCATCGTCCGCTGCATCACGTCGAGCCGCTCCTGCGTCAGCGCGTCGCGCTTTTGCAGCAGTCCTGACCTCTTCATGCGCCCTCCTCTCCGCGCCTGCACTCGGTAAGCGGCATCCAGCGGTCGCAGCGACATTCGACGATGTCGTCGACCGTCGTGCCTGCGTCGGTCGAGATGAACGGGTATTGGTCGTCCGCGCCGCCGGCGCAGCGGGCCACAAGGTAGCTGCTGCCGCCGAGGCCGGTCTCATAGCTGAGCACGACCAGCGCGCCCTCGGTCGGCCAGTGCGCCGCGTCGAGCGGCAGCCACTCCGGCCCGCTCGCCGTCTCGGGCTGTGCGGGATAGTCCGGGTACAGCGTCCAGAGAACGACCTCCTCCCAATCGGCGTAGCCGCTTCTCATCCTGCCGCCAACATATACGTCCTCGTCTGCGACTCCGTTTTCGTCGATAAAAACAATGTGTGCGCCCTCCGGCGGTTTAACATCCGGTTCATGCCATACGAGCGCGGCCGGTTCGGTGTCCAAACTGGACACCGGCTGCGGCTCGTCCGAGCGGCGGAGCAGATAGTCCAGCGACACGCCCAGAAGGTCTGCGACGCGCGTAAAGCGGTGGATGTCGCTGAGATAACAGCTATAACCATAGGGCAGCTTGGTGTTAGTTGCATATTTCGCCTCGCCGTTTTCAAGCCGCGTGACCTCGCCCGCGTCGGGGACGCCATACACAACGCCCGCGGCGTTGTAGCACTCCGCCACGCTTTTTCCGGCTGCGGCGCGAGCGACGCCAAAGCGGCGCCACAGCTCCGTGATCTCGCCGATGACCGGACGGTCGGCCTCCGCCTGCCGCTCCCGCTCGGCTCTTTGGTCCGCGCGTTTTTTTGTTTTCATCATATCCTGCTTGGCGAGCAGCAGGGGACAAACCTGCTTACAGGTCCCGAGCTCCGAGCAGTCCGCGCAGCAGGTGTTCCCGCAGGGGGCATAGGACCATGCTGATTCGGTCAGCTTTTCGAGGATGTTCTTGCGTTTCCCCTGCGCGACATCCGCGCATCTACCGCCGTGGGCGCACGGCAGCTTGCCCAAAGCCTCCAGCGCGGCTCCAATATTTTTGACCTTATCCGCGGAGAGATAAGTGAGACCATGACCGTAGTAGGTCTTCCGGTGCGTGTAGGCGTGGGCGATCTCGTCCTGCTGCTCTTCCGGCATGTGCGCGAGCTCGTAGGCCGTCGCCTCAGGCAGCTCGCCCTTCCCCCACGCCTTTGCGATCTGCTCAGATTTGCTCAGCCCCTCGCGAATCACCTTCAGCCGCGCAAGCTTGGACTTGCTTATCTGGCAGACCTCGGCGACATGGTCGCGCATCCTGCCGGGGAACTCCACGCCCTCCTCCTGCAGCTGGTAAAGGAGCTTCTCCACGCGCTCGGCCTGCGCGCTGAGGTCCGCGTTGCTCATCCGGCGCGTGTCGCTGTTGGCATAAATCAATCGCAGCTCCCGCATCGCGGGGGACAGCTCGCCGCGTTCCACGATGCACGGCACGGTCCGCCAGCGCTCCGGCTCGTCGACCTTGCAGATCGTGCGGATGGCGGTCAGGCGCCGGTGACCGCTGACCACGATGTAGCCGCCCTCGTCATCGGGATCAGGGCGAACACGCAGCGGCTGCTGCAATCCGACCAGCTCGATGTTTTGCGCGAGAGCCTCAATGCCCTCCATGCTGTAGAAGTTTTCGCCGTCGCCGCTGAGCTTCGCCTCGTCGATGTATTCGATCTGCTCCCGTGTGCCCGATTCGGGCACGGCCTCGGGCAGCGTCGCCGCGAACTTCGTGATGTCAAACTTTTTGCCCGCCATGTTAAACCTCCTCCATCAGCTCGCCGGCAAGGCAGCGGTAATCGACCGCCGCGCTGCTGCGCGGGCTGTACTCCCGCATCGGCGAGAGCGTCACCGTGCTCTCCGGCACCTTGTCCGTGCGCCGGATCTTCGTGCGGTACAGCGGCACGCGCTGCGACCGCAGCAGCTTTTCGCACTCGCCCACAACCTCCGCGCTGCGCGTCTGCGTCAGCAGCACGCGGGACCGCAGCCCCGGGCAGGCCGCGCTCAGGCCGCGCAGTTGCGCAATCACGGCGAACACGCCGTCGAGCGAGAATTTGTCGGCGAGCGCGGGGATCATCACCTCGCGCACACTCAGCAGCGCCGCGACGCTCGCGAGCGTGTAGCCCGGCGGGCAGTCGAAGATCATCCAGTCCACCTCGCTGTCCGTAGCCGCGGCCTCGGCAAAGTGGCGCAGACGCTCCGGCGCGCTCACGCCGTCCTTGATCGCCTGCAGGTCGAGCTCGTAGAGGTCGGAGCTGCTCGGCAGCAGGTCGAGCCCCGGCCGGAGGGGCACGAGGTTGTCGCTCCACAGCGGCTCGCAGTCGCCCCGCAGCACATCCGCCGTGGTGACCAGCTCCAGCTTGTCTGCCCCCGGCAGGAAAAAGCGCGTCAGGTTCGCCTGCCCGTCGCAGTCCACCAGCACCACGCGCTGCGCGTAGTCCGCGACGAGAATGTCGGCGAGGTTGATGGCGGTGACGGTCTTGCCGACGCCGCCCTTGTTGTTCATGATCGCAATGGTTTTCATGTCGTTCTCCTGTTTCTGTCTCTGTCAAAATTTGAAGCCCTCGCGGACTGTCACTCCGTCGCCGAGGTCGGCCTCGACGAGGAACCAGCGGTGCGCGCGGTTGATGTACACGATGCGCACGGGCAGCAGCCGCGGGAGCTCCCGATGTCCGGGGCCGATGGCCGCGCCGATGTCCGCCAAAATGGCGTGGGGATCTCCGATTCTTGGCATTTTGTTTCTCTCTTTCTCTCAATTTTTTTCAGAACGGCGCCTCTGGATCCGGCGGCACTTCCTCAAGCGCCATCTGACCGGGCGCTTCGCCGCCCGTTTTCTCCTTCCGGCCCTTCTCGTCGTCGCGGGTGTAGGGCGCAAAGGTCTGATGCTTGCCGTCAAAAGCGAACACGCCGCTGCCGCGCCGGCCCTCCTTGCTCTTGGCGATCTGGATGACGCGGCATTTCTCCTGCGAGTAGTTCTGCTTGGGGTCGGGACGGTAGACCATGACGATGAGGTCCGCGTCCTGCTCGAATTGCCCGGTCTCCTTGAGGTCGTGCATATCCGGCGCGCGCCATGCCCCGCGCTCGGGGCGCGAGAGCTGCGCCAGCTCCACCACCAGCACGCCGCGGCTCTGGGCGAAGGTGTGCAGCGCGCGGGAGACGGTCGCCATCTGCTCGCTGCGCAAGTCGCGCGGGTTGCCCTCGGGGACGATCAGCTGGACGTAGTCCACAAAGATCACGTCGTAGCCGTAGGTGATGGCCTCGGCCATGATGTCGCCCGCGGTCATGCCGCTCGCCTGGATCACATCAAGCCGGCGCTTGGCCGCGTCCTCCGAGCAGACCGCGAAGGTGCCCCAGTCGCGGTCGGTCAGGCGGCTGCGCTTGATCGCGTCGAAGTCGATCTTCATGCCCTGCGTCACGATGCGGTCGCCGATCTTGCCGGCGGACGTTTCGAGGCTGAAAAAGCCGACCTTGAGCGTCTTGGCCATGTGATAAGCCATCATCAGCGCGAGCGCGGTCTTGCCGTCGCTCGGGTAGCCGCCCAGCACCACCACGTCGCCGCGCCGGATAAAGCTGTTGTGGTCAAGCACGTCCAGCCCGAAGCCCACATAGTCCGCGGCTGCGCCGCTCGCGTGGCGGGCGGAGAAATCCTGCAAAAGCTCCAGCATCGGCACCACCTTCACGCCGCGCCGCGAGGTCATCTGTGCTTGCAGCTCCGAGAGCAGCGGACGGACATCGTCGAGCGTAGCCGCGCCGTTGATCTGCGCCGAGAGGGCACGGATGCGGCCCAACGCCGCCTGCTCGCGCATAAGCTGCGCATATTCGCGCCAGCTCGCGCTCGTGGGCGTGACCTCCATCAGGTCGATGAGCTGTTGCTGCTGCGGCGAGCCGGAAGCATAGCCGAGCTTCGCGTTGATCGTGATGGCGTCGGCGTGCCCGCCCTCGCGGAACACCTCGCGCGCCGCTTGAAAGATCAGCCGGTTGGGCGTGCTGGTGAAGTCGCGCTCGTCCACCTCGGCGAGCACCTGACTGACGATGCTCTCGTCGATCAGCATCGCGCCGAGCACGGCGCGCTCGGCTTCCAGCCCGGCGCTCGGCTGCGCGTCTACTCGGCCCATGTCCACCCTCCGTCCTGACTATCCGGCGGCTGCTCGATGCGGCGCACCGGCTGCACTTTGGCGCTCTGCGCCGGGCGCTTGGCCTTGGCGTCCTCCCAGCGCCGGCCGTTGAGGAAGGTCGAGGCATACGGGATGCCGACGCCGTCCCGCCACGCGGGCGAGGCCTTGAGTACCTGCAGCGCCCGGCCGATGGTCTCGATCAGCGCGTCGTCTGGCTTGAGCTTGTCCCAGGCGCGCACCGCGCCCATGCGGTTCTCCCCGCGGGGGTAGTAAGCCCAGAAGCCCTCGAAGCGTTCCGGCTTCCACGTCGGCGTCGTTTTGCTGCACCGTTTTCTCGGCTCCGCGCTGTCCCCCGTGGGGGGACTATAGGGGGGATTATTATAAGCTTTAGTCTCTACGTTCTTACTTTGGGTCGAAAACTCCGTTGACGGTGTTTCCCGACGACGGCTTTCACCGTTGTCGGTGTTTTCCGACAACGGTGGCTTTTCCTGCAAAACGTAGGTGTTCGCGGAAAAGCGCCCGCTGCCGTCATGCGATTGCTCGCGCATCAGATAACCGACCTCCTCAAGCCGTCCCACAAGGCGGCGCACCGTGTCCTTGCCGATGCCGCGCTCCTTCGCCATGCCGGAGATGGTGAACTCCCAATCGGGAGGCTTGTCCAGCATATAGGTCAGGAATCCGAGCATTTCAAAGCTCAGGCGCGTGTCTCGGATCGCCGACTTATACAGGACGGTAAACGGCTCACGATGGCCGGACTTTATTACGCCCTCGCTCATACTTTCCTCCATCCAAATAGACGATGATCTTCATCAGCCGCTCCGTGAGAGACGTGATGCCGACGAGGATCAGGAAGATGTCCAGTCCCGTCATGCGCGCGCCTCCCCTCGGAAGGTGTTGACTTTCGTCTGTTTTTGCGATATACTGTGTTTGCAATGGTTTTCAGAGCTCCTGCTCTGGGGACGGGAGCGCTTCGAGGTGCCAGCCTCGGGGCGTTCTTTTTTTGCGTCCGCGTAGATCACCTGATAGGCCGCGGCGATGGTCTCGCGCAGGTCCTGCACGATGTCGTCGAACTCCGGGCGCTCCGCGTCGTCGATCACGCCGTCCTCGGCGATGCGGAGCAATCCGGCCAGCCGGTCCGCTGCGTCGCGCAAACGGTTCGTCAGCGAGATGGTCGCCATCGGCAGGGGCTTTGGCTCCAGCTCCGGCAGGATGCCGAGCCGGTCGGTCGCCTTCGCGTGCTCCAGCGCCAGCCACCTCGCGCCGTAGACCTCGCACATCCGCGCCACGGTCTCGTCCGGCGGTGTGAGCCGTCCGCCCTCGTAGCGCTTGAGCGTTTCGGGCGAGATGTGCAGCCGCTCCGCCGCCTCTTCCTGCGTCAAAAGTGTCGTTTTCCGCCCTCTTTGATAGATATTTGGGTATAACGCTGCCATTGTCTTTCGTCCTCCTTTGTGGTAATGTCAAATCACCAGGTAGCCATCCACCGCGCAAGCGGCACGATGGGAATGATGTACTTCTTGCCGACCTTCTTGGCCGGAAAATCCTTGTCGCCGAGCAGCGCCGCGCGGTCAAGACCGAGGAGCTTACTGCTCTGATCCAGCGTCAGCACCTCCTGCCCGGCAAACTGCTCGCGCAAAGATTGCAGCTGATCGCGGAACGCCTCGCGCTCTCGCATGGCCTATCCCTCCTCACTTTCCTGCGGCCAGCGCTCTCGCGTCTGCCGCGCCCTTGGCCGCCACCGCGGCCCTCGCCGCCTCGCTCGCCGCGCGAAGCGTCTCGTCGTCGTAGAGGTCGCCGATCTCGCACTCCAGCACGGCCGCGATGGTCGGCAGCTTGTCCGTCGTGGGCGTCTTGCTGCCGTTCTCCCACCCGATCACGGCGGGCAGCGTCACGCCGGTCATGCGGGCCAGCTCCGTGCCGGTCAGACCGCGGCGCTCTCGTAATTCTCGGATCCTCATTGGGAACACCTCCTTGCTTTTTCTCTCTCGGTGTGATATGGTTTACTGTGAGTTAATGTAGAAAGGGCTGGGTATTATGGTGCGCATTACGGCTTTTGATGATAATGGTGTGTATAAGATTGACTTTGAAATCCCTGAGCTTGATGAATGTCCGATATGCCATCACGCTCTGAAACCAACTGTTCTGAATTCGAGATATGCGATGGACAGCGCGGACAAGGAAACAACGCTTTGTAATTTATACACCATGTTTTTCTGCCAGAAGTGCCGCAAGGTTTTTCTTGGGAAATTTCGTCAAAGCATTGGACTGGTGAGTAGCCACATAGCAGACTATATGGGCGAATATGAACTCTTTCCGATGACGCCAAACCGTGAATCCTTCAGCGATGATATCCTTGGACTGTCGCTGACCTTCGTTGAAACCTATGGACAGGCTCAGCAGGCAGAGACCGAAGGATTGTCCCAAATTTGCGGCATCGGATACCGCAAGGCATTGGAGTATCTTGTAAAAGACTACCTTTGCCATAAATTCCCCGCTGATGAGGAAGCTATCAAAGCCGAAGCCCTCGGGCAAAGTCTTCGACGAATCGAAGACGGCAGAATACAAACATTGGCTCAGCGCGCAACTTGGATCGGAAACGATGAGACCCATTATGTTCGTAAGCACGAAGATCTGGATGTCAAGACGATGAAAACTTTTATCCAGGCGATGATCCATTTCATCGACTCGGAGTTGACGTTTGAGAAAGCTCTTGGCATTGATCCCGCCTGACGGGATCGTACACCGCGAGCTGCTTCCCGTCCATCGACCAATAGGACGTTGCCACGCGGACCGGGTCATCGTGCGTCCCATCGCCGCGGACTTCGCGGATTTCGATGACCCGAATGACCTTAGCGATCGTAACTGGGTTTGGTGCCATGTCTTTCCACCCCCTTTCATCCGGTGCGCCGAGGCTCACCGTGAGTAAATAGTAAATCGTTAATTATAGATTGTCAATAGGTTTGAAGTTAATTTTAGATTTTTGTGAATTTCAAACAACGCAGAGAGGATGTGATACCATTGAACAACGAAATCTTTGTGCGAAATGTTGAGATAAGATGCAAGCAGAAGGGAGTCCCACCTACCGTAGCCTGTCGAGAAAGCGGTGCGGGCAAGGATTTTCTGACAAACCTGAAAAAAGGGCAATCTCCATCGCTTGGCAAAGCTCAGCAGCTCGCGCAATATCTCGGCTGCACGGTCTCCGACCTGCTGGGGGAGACCGGCACGGCCACGCAGGTCCTCGACGAGCGCTATGCGCCCTTCATCGACCTCTTCGCGGAGCTCGACCCGGCAGAGCAAACCAAAGTCGTCGGCGATATGCTCCGGCGCAAAAATAGAAAATAAAAAAAGTGTCCAAATTGGGTACGAGGAGGAGAAAATCATGATTACTGTCCCAGCGAAAGTGAAAGACCGCATCGCAGCAGGCCTCAAGCGCTACCAGCCGATCCTGATCAAAGCCCGCGACAAGGACATCAATGAGAGCGACACCGTCACCATCCTGATGGACATGCTGGCCGACATTCTCGGCTATGACAAGTACACGGAAATCACCTCCGAATACGCGATCAAGCATACATACTGCGACCTCGCAATCAAGCTGGACGGTTCGCCGAGGATTCTCATCGAAGTCAAGGCGGCGGGGCTCGACCTCAAACTCCAGCACATCAAGCAAGCGGTTGATTACGGCTCCAACTCCGGTGTTGACTGGGTGATACTTACCAATGGTATTCAATGGAAGGTCTACAAAATCATTTTTGCCAAGCCTATTGATACGGAACTGGTCTACGAATTTAACCTGACGGAGATGAACGCGAAAAAGGCCGGCGATTTAGAAATGCTCTATTGCCTCAGCAGGGAAGCGATGGTTAAGTCCGGGAAGGCCTCCTATCTGGAGGACTATCACACGCAGCGTCAGCTGATGAATCGCTTCACCATCGGACAGGTCATTCTCAGCGAGCCAGTCGTCGATGCTGTGAAACGGGTGCTCCGCAAGATGGGGATCGATTCTAAGGTCAGCAATGAGGATATCTCGGACATCATTTTGAACGAGGTCCTCAAGCGTGAGATCCTCGACGATGAGAAGTCCAAGGAGGCCAAGAAGAAAATCGCCAAGGCCCTGAAGCCTGCTCCGAAGCCGAAAGAGCAGCCTGCCGAGCAGTAAGCTATCGCCGCTGGACATAAAAGAATGGAGGGTAAATAATGAAGAACTGTATAAAAATCAAGTGTAACAAATGCGGATGCTCCTTTGAAATTGATCCCGCTGCTTTCGTGCATGTACAGAGGCCCTATTGTCTGTGCTGCGCTCAACCAATGGAGCCAGCTGGATCGAATCGCTTGACGAGAACCATCGAGGCCCTGCAGGACTTTCCATACCAAATCCCAAGTGCGAATAGAGATGAGCCCGGTTTTTCAGCAATTATCGAGCAGACAGAGTAACAGCTTTCTACAAGGCCACTTATCATGACCAAGTGCTGTGCCCGAATTGGGCACGGGAAAAGCCCTCCCCGTGACAGGGAGGGCCATCAACGATAGCATCGATTATAACGTCACCAGCACCGCAGAAAAGTTCAAAGCAAACCTTGACAACTTGAAATTTGGCGGCTATACTTGGAGTACAAACGAAGGGCGCTGCCGGAACGGTCAGCCCCCTAAGAGTTCTTTGAAGTGATCGCCGTACTTGTCAGGGTGCCGGCGGTCAAAATAAAAGCTAACAAAGGGCGCTGCCGGTAGACGGTCAGCTCCCCGGTTAGTTGCTCAAAGAGTAACCGCCTGCTTGGGGAAGCGTGAGGCGGTTACTTCTTTTTTGCCTGAAAACACAGGCCAATGATCCCTATGACCACAAGACAGAACTCGAACAGCTCTGAATATGTAAGCATACGCATCACCCCTCTCTTGGAGGGGCAAGAAGTCCCCTCCGGGATGGAGGAGCCAACCGCCTACCCTGTACCGTTGTACTGGCAGCGCCACAGATAGGATAGCAGAGCCGTGTCGAAAATGCAAGGAATTCTTTCCAACGCAAAAGGCCGCCATCCATGAGGGCGGCGGCCTTTGCTGAGCTCGCGCGAACTCGGAGAGGGAAAATGCGCGGAGGTCTACGGATCGCTGCGCTGGGATTCGGCTGCGAGCTGTGCAGCCAGCTCGAGGATCTCGTGCTGGTCATGCGCGGGCAGGGACTCAAACAGTGCGAGGATGTAGGCGATGTCGTACATTTTAGCTCCCTCGGGCACCCTTGTGTATTTGGCGCCGGATGGAATTATAACGCAACCGCGCGCCGGTTGGCTACTGGAATATTTAACAGAGAGGAGGCGGCGCAATGCCAAAATATCCCAGCTATTACATCCGACCGGACGGTCTGCATGAGACGATCCTCCGCATCAACGGCAAGCGCAAGGCCTTCCGCGGGAAAACCGACAAGGAAGTATGGGAAAAGGTCAAGGCGTTTGACCGAGCCCAGCTACAAGCGGAGATCGACGCGGAGACGACCTTCTCGAGGATCGCAGAGCAGTGGTGGGATGAAGCCGAGCCGAAGCTCGAGCCGAACTCGGTGAAAAACTATAAGCCGGCGTTGCGCCGAGCCGTGGAGGAATTTGGGGCGCGGCAGGTCGGCAGTATCACCGCCAAAGAGATCGACGCATTTATTCGGGACTTCGCCGCCGCGCGGGCGAGGAAGACCGTCGCCATGCAGCTGCAGGTCATCCGCCAGGTCCTGCGCTGGGCGGAGCTGCAGGGAAAAACGAATTACAATCCGGCACAGGCCGTCCGCGTGCCGCGCAATCTCCCGCAGACGCGGCGCGAGGCCCCCAACAAAGACCAGATCGCCAAGATCAAGGCATCCACGAATTTGCCCTTTGGCTTGTTCCCGGCGCTGATCTACTACACCGGCTGCCGCAGGGGAGAGGCGCAGGCCTTAACCGGAGCCGACATTGACCGCAAAGCCATGCGCGTGCATATCCGCCGGTCCGTCTATTACGACCACGGCGCGAAGATCAAGGAGCCAAAGACAGCCGCCGGTGTGCGAGAGGTCCCGCTCCTGCCCACCTTGGATGCGCTTCTGCCGAAAAAATTGCCGCAAGGGTATCTGTTTGCCGAGCCGGACGGCTCGCTGCTGACAGACGGCGATTTCCGCAAGCTTTACAAGGCGTACTGCGCCGCCAGCGGCGTGACGGTCTCTCTGCATCAGATCCGGCACGGCTATGCGACCGCGCTGTTTGAGGCTGGCGTAGACCCAAAGACGGCGCAGAAGCTGCTCGGTCATGCGAAGCTGTCCACGACAATGGACATCTATACGCACGTCTACGGTGACGCGATCGCCGCCGCAGCGGAGAAGATGAAAAAGAGCTTTTGACCAAGCCTGTGAACACAGTTGCAAACACAAAATGCGCAGAATGCCTGATACGCAAGGGGCGAAATAGAGTTTCCTCCTCTCGTTCGTTGTAGAAAGGGAAAGCGCAGCTTAGGCTGCGTTTTTTCTTTGTGGTTGCATTTGTCACTTTACGCAGCGCGGAAAAGCTGATAAACTGACGAAAACAAAAGCAAAGAGGTCTTTTCTATGTTTCAGGGCTTTTCGCAGAACGCCATCGACTTCCTTTGGGGCATCAGCCTGAATAACGAGCGGGGCTGGTTCATGGCGCACAAGCAGGATTTTACGGACTATGTGGACATTCCCATGCGCGAGCTGGGGAAGGAGGTCTTTTCCGCGCTGGCGGAGGACTATCCCAGGCAGGACTGGCGGCTGCACGTCTGTCGCATCTACCGCGACGCGCGGCGGCTGCACGGACGCGGGCCGTACAAGGAGCATCTGTGGTTCACCATCGAGCGGCCGCACGAGCGCTTTGAGAGCGTGCCCGCGCTCTATTTTGAGCTTGCGCCGAACTACTACAGCTACGGCTGCGGCTACTGGGACGCGGGGGCGGCGACGATGGCGAAGCTCCGTGCGCGCATCGACAACGACCCCAAACCGCTCGAAAGGCTGGCGCGGCGGCTGAATAAGTCAAAATTTGTGCTCTCCGGCGAGGAATTCAAGCGGCCCAAGGGCGACGCGGGCAAGCTGCTGAATCCGTGGTACAACCGCAAAAACATTGCCATCGGCTATGACGATAACCCCGAGGGCGTGCTTTTCACGCCGCAGCTCAAGGACAATGTGCTCGACGGCTTCCGCTTTCTGATGCCGTACTACCAATACCTCGACACGCTCGCCGGCGACATGGAGCCGAACAGGTGAATAAAAGCTGAGACGGCGTGAGCCATCTCAGCTTTTTCATCATTTGCCGAGTGTTTCACCGATCACAGCCATTTGCGCGGCATCGGGTGAGAAGCTGCGCGGATGGAACTCCACGATGCGCTGACCGTAGATGAGCAGCCAGGTGTCATATTTTTCGCCGCTATGGGCGTCGCATTCCCGCCACGCCCGGTCGGCGCCCCACGGCGCGGGATCGGTCTCGCGGTATTCGCTGCCGTAGCGCTCTTCTGCGCGCAGCGTGCTTTGGAGGCAGAAGTCGAAGAGCGGGGCGAGCTTCACGTCGATGACGGTGTAGAACAGCTCCGGCAGCGGCGGGTCATTCTCGTCGCTCCAGCGCACGTCGTAGGGGAGCTCCTGACGGTATTCGACCTGTCGGACGAAGACGGAGTCTCCGCGCTCGAGGGCCTCGCAGGAGTAGCGGGCATAGTCGGTATCGGTCAGGTCCTGCACATAGAGCGGGAGCGTGTCATGGTAGAGGTAGCCGACCTGCGGACTGCCGCCGACGGTGTAGGTGTATTCCTCCGCGTTTTTCGGTACGTTGTCAAACCAGCCGCTTGATATGCCGTAGGTCATGACGCCGATCATCAGCATGACGGATAACAGGACGGAGCAAAGAACCGTGAGCACTAAGATGAGCCTGCGTTTTTTCGGCGGTACGCTCCTTTTCCGCACCTGCTTGCCGACGAGCATGGCTCCGCCGACGGGGACGAGCACAACACCGGCGGAGACGAGAACGATACACAGACCGGCGCTGCGGAAAAGCAGGGGGATGACCATGAGCGCCCAAAAGACAAAGATCCAGATCGAGCGCAGGAAGCTCAGCCAGCGGCTCGAGTGGGTGGGGGTGAAGATGCCCAGCTCGCGGGCGTTGCGCTTCGCCTTGCGCAGCCAGAGCCGGTAGCCGAGCAGCTCAACGCCGAAGAGGAGGATTATGACGAAGATCATCAGAATCATGGTGAGGTCGTAGCCGTCCGCGAGAAAGACGACCGGATCGCGCCGCAGCTGCGACACCTGAAGATAGAGCATCGACGGCAGCAGGCAGGCGACCGTGATCGTGTTGCTGAGCACATAGCCCTTCTTGGCGCGCTCCATCGTTTTGACCTGCACGACGGCCTCGGTCTCGATGGGCACGGCGTCAAGGTCCTCGTTGTAGAAAATGTGCGTGTCGTCGCGCTGCGTGACGATCTGCCAGCCCGCGCCGGCGCAGTAGTCCCAAAAGGTCAGGTTCTCGTGGTTTGGTTCGTCGGGACAAAAGCTGTCGGTCTTGGGGTAGTAGACCACTGCGAAGCGGAGCTTTTTCGGCTCGCAGCGGCGGTAGCGCAGGGCGTAGGTGCCGACGGATTCAAGCATCCAGCCGTTGGCGGCCATTTTCTCCAGGTGCCGCTCGAGTCCCGTGTGGTCGTAGAAGGCGTAGAGGTTCAGTTCTCGCTTCTTGTTCCATCGGTCAGTTCGCATGGCTTGTCGCCTCCCTTCAAAAGTCGCTGGTAATCGTTCATCTGCGCCGTCAGACGGTCCATCTCGCCGTGCAGCCGCTCCTCGCCTTTTTCGGTGAGAACGTAGCTGCGGCGGCGGCCCTCGCATTTGGTCTCGACGATGTAGCCCTCGGCGGCAAACTGCTCCAAAAGATTGTAGAGCGTGCCGGGGCCGACGCTCACGCGGCCGCTCGTGAGCAGGCGGATGCGCTCCATCAGGTCCATGCCGCAGCATTCCTCCCGCAGGCAGAGGAGGACGTAAAACATCTGCTCGGTGAGCGTCTGAAATTTTTCGCGGGCCATTGTACCGTCTCCTTTTATCGATATTCGATATTCTTGAGGAGAGTATACTATCGAATATCGATATTGTCAAGAGAAAAATCGGAGAGCCGTCGGCTTTCCGATTTTTCATTCAGGCTTTGTCCTCTTCCCGGTATTCAAGAATATCGCCGGCATCGCAGTTGAGCGCCTCACAGATCGCCGCGAGCGTGGAGAAGCGGATCGCCGTCACCTTGTTGTTCTTGATCTTGGACAGATTCACGTTGGAGATGCCGACGCGCTCTGCCAGCTCGTTCAGCGACATTTTTCGCTCGACCATCATGCGGTCCAGTCTCAGAATGATCTTTCCCATTTACACAAGCCCTTCCACATCTTGTTCCAGCTCCACGCCGCGCGCAAAGAACTGCGTCAGGCAGAGGATCACGAGCCCCATGGAGAAGCCGTAGAGCCGAACGCTCGTTTCGACGGTATCGGTGCCGAGGATCAGGCGGCACACGGTGCTCAGCGCAAGCCCCATGAGCGGAATGGAAATGGCGAAAATGCCGATCTCGCGGAGCATACGGATATTATCCGCCTGAAAAACCGTGCTGCTCTCTGACCGCTTGATGATAAGGTAGAGATTGCGGAAGATCATCGCCATGAGGGAAGGAAGCACGACGGCTGCGGCAAAATACAGAAGCATTGCCCGCATATCAATGCCGTTCGCAGTCGGTACGCTGAACTCAAAGCCGAGGACGCTGAGCTCCAAACGGCCGGTACGGATCGATCCCGCCAGAGCGTCCGCGAGAAATGTGCGGTCCGCAAACGAGTATATTCCGGCTGCGAGCATGAGAGCGGCCGTCATCCAATAGCCGAGCTCTGTAAATTTTGTGATGATCTTGGCAGCCTTGACGATCCAACGGTTCCACTTCATTTTTCCGACCTCCTCAAGATGCTTGATGAGGACAGTATAACCGCCGAGTATTCGTTTGTCAATATATTTTTATCGTTTTACGATAAATTATATATGATTATCATAAAATTATCACGCGGATATAGGCAAAGCCCCCGACCGCAGCCGGGGGCTTTGAGAAGAGAGCGTTAAATTGATTGGACGGTCGGTCATTCCAGCTCCACCGTGGCGGGGGGCTTGGAGGTGACGTCGTAGAGGATGCGGTTGACGCCCTTGACCTCGTTCACGATGCGGCGGGAGACGGTGTCGAGCAGCTCCCACGGCAGACGCGAAAAGTCGGCGGTCATGAAGTCCTGTGTCTCTACCGCGCGCAGCGCGATGGCGTAGTCATAGGTGCGCTCGTCGCCCATGACGCCGACCGAGCGCAGGTTCGTGAGCGCGGCGAAGTACTGGTTGATGCTGCGCTCGAGGCCCGCCTTGGCGACCTCCTCGCGGAAGATGGCGTCCGCCTCGCGGACGATGGCGAGCTTCTCCTCGGTGATGTCGCCGATGACGCGGATGGCAAGGCCCGGGCCGGGGAAGGGCTGACGCCAGACGAGGCTTTCGGGCAGGCCGAGCTCAATGCCGAGCTGGCGCACCTCGTCCTTGAAGAGACGGCGCAGGGGTTCGATGATCTCCTTGAAATCCACATGGTCGGGAAGCCCACCGACGTTGTGGTGGCTCTTGATGACGACGCTCTCGCCGCCGACGCCGGATTCCACCACGTCGGGGTAGATGGTGCCCTGCGCGAGAAAATCGACGCGGCCGAGCTTTTTGGCCTCGGCCTCAAAGACGCGGATGAACTCCTCGCCGATGATCTTGCGCTTGCGCTCCGGCTCGGAGATGCCGGCAAGCTTGGTGAGAAAACGCTCCTGCGCGTTCACGCGCACGATGCGCATGCCGAGGCAGTCGTGCATGGCGCGCTCGACCTGATCGCCCTCGTCCTTGCGCAGCAGACCGTGATCGACAAAGATGCAGGTGAGTTGTTCGCCGACCGCGCGGTAGAGGAGCGCGGCGGCCACGGCGCTGTCCACGCCGCCGGAGAGCGCCAGCAGCACCTTGCCGCTGCCGACCTTGGCGCGGACCTCCTCAATGGCTTCGCTGACGTAATTCGCCATGCTCCACTCGGGGGAAAGGCCGCAGATATTATAGAGAAAGTTTTTCAGAATTTCGGTGCCGTGGACGGTGTGCAGCACCTCGGGGTGGAACTGCACGCCGTAGAGCTTCTTTTCCGCGTTCTCGATGGCGGCGTAGGCGCAGCCCGCGGTGTGCGCGATGGCGCGGAAGCCAGGGGAAAGGCGCTCGACCTCGACGCCGTGGCTCATCCAGCAGATGCTCGTCGGCTCAACGCCGTCGAACAGCAGGCTCGTGCCGTCGTGCGTCAGCTCCACCTTGCCGTACTCACGGACCTCGGCTTTGCGGCAGGCGCCGCCGAGCTGATGGATCATCAGCTGCTGGCCGTAGCAGATGCCGAGAATGGGCAGACCCAGCTCGAAAATGGCGTTGTCAAGCGCGGGGGCGTTCGGCTCAAATACCGTCGCGGGGCCGCCGGTGAAGATGATGGCGGCGGGGCCGAAGGCGCGGATGTCGTCCATCGACATGGTGTAGGGCTTGATCTCGCAGTAGACGCCGCATTCACGCACGCGGCGCGCGACGAGCAGATTGTACTGCCCGCCGAAATCCAATACCAGTACCTTTTTCATCTCAGTCGTCCTCACGGAAGAGAATGCCGTTCTCGTCTGCCTGCTCGATGACGGCGAGGGCCTTGTACGGTACGCCGGAGGCACGGAATTTGTCGCCGCCGCCCTGGAAACCCTTTTCGACCGCGACGCCGATGCCCTCGAGTGTCGCGCCCGCGGCGTTGACGAGGTCGATGAGACCCTGCATCGCGTAGCCCTTGGCCATAAAGTCGTCGATGATGAGAACGTGGTCGTCCGCGTGCAGCCACTCATGGCTGACGATCAGCGTGACCTTCTTTTTATAGGTATAAGAAAAGACCTCGCTCTGGTACAATCCGCCCTCGATGTTATCGCTCTTCGCCTTCTTGGCGAACAGCATGGGAACACCGTATTTCTGAGCGCAGATCGTGGCCAAAGCGATGCCGCTTGCCTCCGCTGTTAAAACCATGGTGATCTTGCTGATGTCAAAATACTTCGCAAACTCATCGGCCAGAGCCTCAAGCAGTTTGGTGTCGACGCGGTGGTTGAGAAAGCCGTCGACCTTGATGATGTTGCCGGGCAGGACCTTGCCTTCGCGGCGAATGCGTTCCTTGAGCAGTTCCATGGGACCGTCCTCCTGTCGTATAATATAAGTGTGCGTGCTGTGCTGCCATTGTAGATATTGTATCGTATGATAGAGCATTTGCGCAAGAAAAACAAGGTGACGGAGGGACCAAAAAAAGAGAGAGAAAAGCGCCCGTTTTCGGGCGCTTTTTATGGTTTTGCACAGTTTGATAAGCGCAGCTAATGACGAGCATCAGACGCGCGCATCGCGCTCAGCCCGCATTGGAGTAGAGACGGGCCTCCAGCGCGTCGAGCCCGGCAAGGATATTTTCAACTGCCTGCTGTGTGTCGGGGTCCTCGGCAGGACCGCTGCAAAAGAGCAGATAGGAACTTCCCTCCAGCAGCGACGCCACCCCCTCGCGGAAGCGCACAAATTCCGCCTGCGTCGCACGGTCGATGTCGGGAACCGGCGCGGTGCCGTCCGCTTCGAGCACAAAGGTGATGGTGTTTCCGTCAAGGTAGCGCTCCCGCCCGCCGGCGTAGGAGATCAAATCGTAGGAGCAGCTGCCCACGCCCCTGTCCTCATGGGTCTGATAGCACAGCACATCCGCGCCCCACACGCCGTTTTCATCCTCTCCGTAGCAGAGGAAGAAAGTGTCCCAACCGGTATAGTAGGGGGTGACCTCCTTGGTGAAGAGCACCGTACCGTTGTACTTCCTCGCCTCCAGCGTGTAGCGGCATTTTGCAAATTCATCCGGCTCCGAGGTCGTGAGGACGAGGATCTCGTCCTCGCTGTCACGGTCGAGATCGGCGTAGGTGAGCGGCTTTTCATTGGCTGTGTAGACCTCGGTGAAGCTCTTTACCCCGTCCGCGCTGTAGTAAATCTCCGTGTCGCGCCGCGCGAGGTACAGCCCGCCTTCCCCATCGGGACGGTAGGTGTCGGTGTAATACTCGGGCGTGGCATGCCACTGGCAGATGCAGACCTCGTTTTCCTCGTCGGGCTCGAGCGCAAAGGCCCACCTCCCGTAGGGGCGGAAGCCGTCTGTCTGCGCGTCGTAGAACCAGTAATAGAAGGGCACATTGTAGGCGGGATTGTCGAGCTGTAAGCCGATGTCGCGATAGCCGTCGAAGTTATAGTCGCCGGTCTCAAGGCAGTTCTCGGGCGACCAGCAGCTCGTGTAGCCGTCCGCACCCCAAACCTCGTCACCGAGGTCGGAGATCAGAAGATTCTCCTCTCTGCCGTCGTCCCACAGAAGGTGGATGCGGCTCACGCCGCAGTCATACTCCCCGTTCTGATAGCCGTATAGCTCAAGCGTCGCCGTCCTGCCCTCGCAGAGGGTGAACGGCTCCGTGCGCAGCAGCACATCGTCCGCGTGCAGGACGGTCCATTCATCGTCCGCGGCAGGCTGCTCGGCGACAGGCTCCGGCGGCTCGTCGGGCAGCGGCGTGTCCGCAATATCCTTTTCGCCGCAGGCGGCGAGTGTCAGCGCGAGCGCCGCGGCAAGCAGCAGCGCGGTAAGCTTTGTTTTCATGGTGTTCCTCCCCAAGTCATGTTGCTGATTTACATAATAACATGCCTTTGCGGAAAAGTCGTTACAAAAGGGTTACAAAAAAGAGAGCGCCGAAGCGCTCTCTTTCGCGGTGTGGGATCTTACTTCTTCTCGTCCTCGAGCAGGCCCTTGAAGCTTGCGGCAAGGCCCGCAAGGCTCTGGATCTCGCTGGGAACGATGATCTTCGTCGCCTGACCGTCGGCGGCCTTCTCGAAGGATTCGAGCGCCTTGAGCTTGACGACCTGATCGTTGGGGTTGGCGTTGTTGAGAAGCTTGATGGAGTCCGCCAGCGCGGTCTGGACCTTCATAATGGCCTCGGCCTCGCCCTCGGCGCGCAGCACGGCAGCCTGACGCTCGGCCTCGGCGTGGAGGATGGCGGCCTGCTTCTCGGCGTCCGCCTTGAGGATGGTGGACTGCTTTTCGCCCTCGGCGACGAGGATCTGGCTCTGCTTCTGACCCTCGGCCTGCAGAATGGACTCACGGCGCTCACGCTCGGCCTTCATCTGCTTTTCCATGGCGTTCTGAATTTCCTTGGGCGGCAGAATGTTCTTGAGCTCCACGCGGTTGACCTTGATGCCCCAGGGGTCGGTGGCCTCGTCAAGGATGGAGCGCATCTTGGCGTTGATGACGTCGCGGCTGGTGAGAGACTGGTCGAGCTCCATTTCGCCGATGATGTTGCGAAGCGTTGTGGCGGTCAGGTTCTCGATGGCGTTCATCGGGTGCTCGACGCCGTAGGTGTAGAGCTTGGGGTCGGTGATCTGAAAATAGATGACCGTGTCGATCTGCATGGTGACGTTATCCTTGGTGATGACGGGCTGGGGATCGAAGTCGGCGACCTGCTCCTTGAGGCTGACCTTCTTGACCACGCGCTCAATGAAGGGGATCTTCAGGTGCAGGCCGACGTTCCAGGTCGCGCTGTACGCGCCGAGACGCTCGACGACGTAGGCGCGGGACTGCTGCACGACGTGGATGTTGCTCACAACAAGAATGAGCACGAGCACGACGAGCACGATGACGCCGATGTAGTTGAAAATGGATGCGATAGGCATATTACGGTTCCTCCCTTTCTTTTCTGACGAAGAGCTTGACGCCCTCCATTCGGACGATGGTGACCATGGAGCCGCGGGCGATCACGTCGCCGTCCTCGCTGCGGGCGGTCCATGTTTTGCCGTCGATGTAGACGGCGCCGGTGGTGTTTTCGTTGTCGATGGTCTCGGTGACCTTGGCCGTGTGGTGCAGCACGCGGTCGGCGTTGGTGGGAACGATGGTCTTATCCAGCATTTTGTGCGCCAGCGGGCGCGTCGCGATCAGCGCCGCGATGGAGACCGTCAGAAAGACGACGATCTGCAGCCAGAGCACCGCGCCGAGCTCCAGCGAGAGCAGCGCGGCCACCGCGCCCGCCACGAACCAGATGGAGACCAGCCCCGCCGTCGCCGCCTCGGCAATGCCGAAAATGACGATGGCAGCGATCCATACGAATGTCATGTTGCCTCCCGAACCTCCTTTCATGCTGTGGGCAAGCGCCATCAGCGAGAGCAGAACGATAAAGATCAGCGTGCCGCCGATGAGCTTGTCATAGGGGGAAAGATTGCTGAGAAAGTCAACAAAGGAACGCTTGAGCGGCTTGCCGGCGATGGGCTGCTCGACCTCGGCCTCCTCCGCCTCGACGGGCGGAAGCTCGTCAGCGAAGAGCGCGTCGAGCGTCGTGTGGTAGCGGTGGCAGATGTAGAGGATCTTTTCGATCTCCGGGTAGCCGCGGCCGGACTCCCAGCGCGACACCGCCTGCCGCGAGACGTGCAGCTGCTCGGCAAAGGTCTCCTGCGTCATGCCGCTTTGCTTTCGGACCTCCTGCAGCTTTTCGCCAAAGGCCATTTCCCTGTTCCTCCGTTTCTCTCTGTGTGGCTATCCTACCGCCCGCGCCGTGTTTTTTCCACCAACCTGCGCTTGCGTTTTGCGGTTTTGCCTGTCCGGCGCGCAACTTTAACGTTACATTGCCCGCCGGAGGGGCGTTTGGGGCTTTTCCATAGTATACCATAGGGCGAGGGGAATTACCATGCTTTTTTTGCGCGCGGACGATTGCGTTTTTGCGCCGCGTCCGCTATACTGGAAAAAACGAAAGAGGAAAGCGATGGAAACGCCATGCTGCAATTTGCCATTCCCTGCCTGCTGGGGCTCGAGAGCCTGGTGGGCGATGAAGTGAAAAAGCTCGGTCTTGCCGACGTCCGCGTGGAAAACGGGCGTGTGCTGTGCCGCGGCGAGGAGCGCGACCTCGCGCGGCTGAACATCAATCTGCGCTGCGGTGCGCGCGTGCTGCTCGTGCTCGCGAGCTTCCGCGCGACGGATTTTGAAACGCTCTTTCAGGGCACCCGCGCCGTGCGCTGGGAGGACTGGGTCCCCCGCGAGGGCGAGTTCCCCGTGACAGGCTATTCCATCAACTCCACGCTGCACTCCGTTCCCGCCTGCCAGTCCATCGTGAAGAAGGCGGTCGTCGAGCGGCTCGGGGCGGCCTACGGGCTGCAAACGCTGCCGGAGACCGGCAAGCGCTATCAGATCCGCTTCTCGATCATGAAGGACGAGGTGATGCTCTGCCTCGACGCGAGCGGCGAGGGGCTTTACAAGCGCGGCTACCGCGCCGTCGGCGTAGCGGCTCCGCTCAAGGAGACGCTGGCCGCCGCGATGGTGAAGCTCTCGCACTACAATGGGCGTGACCCGTTCTGCGACCCCTTCTGCGGCAGCGGCACCATCGCCATCGAGGCGGCGCTGATCGCCAGGAACCGTGCCCCGGGTCTGAACCGCAGCTTTGCCGCGCAGCACTGGGCGATGGTGGACAAAAGGATATGGCTCGACGCGGCGGACGAGGCGATGAACAACGAATTTCACGACAAGACCTACGAGATCTGGGGCGGCGACATCGACCCTCACGCCGTTGAGATCGCGCGGCACAACGCGGAGCTTGCCGAGGTGGACGATACGGTGCGCTTTGAGGTGGACGATGCGACGCGCTTCCACTGGGGCGGGCAGTATGGGCGCGTTGTGACGAATCCGCCCTACGGTGAGCGTCTGCTGGAGCAGAAGGAGGCCGAGGAGCTTTACCGCGCCTTCGGCCGCGCGGTGGATAAGCTGCCGGAGACTTGGCGCGTTTATGTGCTCTCGTCGCACACGGAGTTTGAGCGCTGCTTCGGCCGCACAGCCGACAAAAAGCGCAAGCTCTACAACGGTATGCTCAAGTGCGACCTGTTCATGTATGGGAAGAGAGTGTAAGGAGGAAAACGCCTTGAAACACGTTTTTATCATCAATCCGTCGGCCGGTAAGAACGACAGCCGCCAGCGCATCTACACGATGGCAGAGGCGCTGCGGGAAAAGCACGGTCTGGACGTACAGTGTATGCTCACCGCGTCAGTCGGCCACGCGGCCACGCTCGCGCGCGGCCTCGCCGAGAGCGGAGAAGATGTGCGGCTCTATGCCTGCGGCGGCGACGGCACGGTCAATGAGGTCGCCAACGGCATCGCGGGCTATGCCAACGCCGCGATGACCTGCATCCCCATCGGCACGGGCAATGATTTTCTCAAAAACTTCGGCGCGGACTACGAAAAGTTCCTCGACGCAGAAAATCTCTGGAACGGCGAAACGCAGGCGCTCGACCTCATCGACTGCAGCGGGCGTTACTGCCTGACGATCGCCTGCTCGGGCATCGACGCGCGCATTGCCGAGAGCGTGCATAAGTTCAGCGCTAATCCGCACCTGAGCGGGCGCGGCAGCTATCTGGTCAGCGTGGCGGCGAATGGCATCTTCGGCCGCATCGGACGGCATTGGACGGTCTGGCTGGACGAGGAAAGGCTCGAGGACGACTTCGCCCTCGTATCCATGTGCAACGGACGCTACTACGGCGGCGGCTCCACGCCGGTGCCGGAGGCGCGGATGAACGACGGCGTGCTGCACACGGTTTTGGTGAAAAACATCAGCAAGCTCCGCTTCGCGCGGCTCTTCCCGGACTACTCCGCAGGAAACCACGAAAAGCTCCCGAAGGACGTGGTGCGCTTTTCCACAGCGAAGGTCGTGCGCATCCACTCCGACAACGGCGACATCGTGACCTGTCTGGACGGCGAGTGCTCCCATTCGCATGACGTGACGCTCCGTCTGGCGGACAAAAAGCTCAATTTCTTCGGCCCTGCCGGCTGCGACCCGAACGCGACGGCGCGCTGAGAGAATTTTACCAAACTGTGAATTTTTGCAAATCGACCGGATTTTTCATAAAATCCCCTTGCAATATCGCTTGTCTTGCGCTATGATAGCACCGTTGGTTAGCACTCGATCGCGATGAGTGCTAACCAACGGTGAATTTGTTTTTTCAAATTTGTGAAAATATAGAAGGAGGCACATTCCCATGAAACTCACTCCGCTTGCCGACCGCGTCATCCTCAAGATGCTCGAGGCCGAAGAGACCACCAAGGGCGGCATCATCCTGACCGCCAGCGCTAAGGAAAAGCCCTCGATCGCCGAGGTCATTTCCGTCGGCCCCGGCGGCATGGTCGACGGCCACGACGTCGTCATGACCGTCAAGCCCGGCGACAAGGTCATCACCAGCAAGTATTCCGGCACCGAGGTCAAGGTCGATGACGAGGAATACACCGTCGTCCGTCAGAGCGACATCCTTGCCATCGTTGAGTAAAATGCGCAAAGAGGGAGCAGGCTCCCCCTTTGGATTCCCCACCGCCAGTCTGCGGACTGGCGACGCAGCCCAAGGCGGCTGGGTCAAAGTATTTTTGCCACGCACATGTCGCGGCAAAAATAATCTAAACTATTTTCGCGTTCCGCGGAATTTCTAATGGAGGTACACTCTTATGTCTAAGCTCATTAAATCCGGCGAAGAGGCCCGCAAGGCGCTTGAAGTCGGCGTCAATACTCTGGCCGATACCGTGAAGGTCACCCTTGGCCCCAAGGGCCGCAACGTCGTGCTCGACAAGAAGTTCGGCGCTCCGCTCATCACCAACGACGGCGTGACCATCGCCAAGGAGATCGAGCTGCCCGATCCGTTCGAGAACATGGGCGCGCAGCTCGTGCGTGAGGTCTCCACCAAGACCAACGACGTCGCGGGCGACGGCACCACCACCGCCACCCTGCTCGCGCAGGCGATGATCCGCGAGGGCCTGAAGAACCTCGCCGCCGGCGCGAACCCCATCGTGATGAAGAAGGGCATGGCCAAGGCCGTTGAGACCGCGGTCGAGGCCATCAAGGCCAACAGCCAGAAGGTCAACGGCACGGACGATATTGCCCGCGTCGGCACCGTCTCCAGCGGCGACGAGTTCATCGGCAAGCTGATCGCCGAGGCTATGGAAAAGGTCAGCGCCGACGGCGTGATCACCATTGAGGAGTCCAAGACCGCCGAGACGTACAGTGAGGTGGTCGAGGGCATGATGTTCGACCGCGGCTATATCACCCCCTACATGGTCACCGATACCGAGAAGATGGAGGCCGTCGTGGACGACGCCTACATCCTCATCACCGATAAGAAGATCTCCGTCATTTCCGACATTCTGCCCATCCTCGAGCAGCTCGTCCAGAGCGGCAAGAAGCTGGTCATCATCGCCGAGGACGTTGAGGGCGAGGCGCTGAGCACCCTGATCGTCAACCGTCTGCGCGGCACGCTGAACGTCGTGTGCGTCAAGGCGCCCGGCTTCGGTGATCGCCGCAAGGAGATGCTGCAGGATATCGCCATCCTCACCGGCGGCCAGGTCATTTCCGAGGAGCTCGGCTACGAGCTCAAGAGCGCGACCGTCGATATGCTCGGCCGTGCGCGTCAGGTCAAGGTCACCAAGGAGAACACCACCATCGTGGACGGCTCCGGCGACAAGCAGGCCATCAAGGACCGCGTGTCTCAGATCCGCGCGCAGATCGCCGTCACCACCAGCGACTACGACAAGGAGAAGCTGCAGGAGCGTCTGGCGAAGCTCGCCGGCGGCGTGGCGGTCATCAAGGTCGGCGCTGCCACCGAGACTGAGATGAAGGAAAAGAAGCTGCGCATTGAGGACGCTCTGAATGCGACCCGCGCGGCGGTCGAGGAGGGCATCGTCGCCGGCGGCGGCACGGCCTACGTCAATGCCGTTCCCGCGGTCGAGAAGCTCATCGGCAAGGTCGAGGGTGACGAGAAGACCGGCGTGAAGATCATCGTCAACGCGCTGCAGGAGCCTGTCCGCCAGATCGCCAAGAACGCCGGTGTGGACGGCAGCGTGGTGCTTGAGAAGATCAAGAGCAGCCGCAAGGTCGGCTACGGCTTCGACGCCTACAAGGAGGTCTACTGCGACATGATCGGCGCCGGTATCGTCGATCCTGCCAAGGTCACCCGTTCCGCGCTGGAGAACGCCGCGTCCGTCAGCTCCATGGTGCTGACCACCGAGGCGCTGGTCGCCGACAAGCCCGAACCTCCCGCACCCGCGGCTCCCGCCGGCATGGGCGGCATGGACGGCATGTACTAAGACTCGCCGCAAAGCCTTGAAATTGCTTGGTTTTTGGGATGCGCAAA
>UMHI01075455.1_pt1 | contig 59379 bp, 41 predicted proteins | sample 1965481 | NCBI WGS metagenome assembly UMHI01 (sample SAMEA4836093, study PRJEB28245) | human gut metagenome | biome: gut microbiome; material: fecal sample | place: Denmark | collected 2008 | reverse complement strand
TGATTTTAATTATTAACCCGTCAACTAAATTCAGTACACATCAGATAAAGAATCATTACATTAAAAACGTCCGTTCGTGTCTTCTCAAACGAACGGACGTTTTTCGTAAAACACGAGCACGTTTACATGAAAACATAAAGACGTTTTCAAGACTCTCTTGTACATTCATCCAAAGATAGGCGGAAATAACACTGTCTGTGGAGATATATGAGATTGGATGATAAAATATGCGGACATCTGAACCATTGTACCTTTCAATGCCTCCTACTCTCCTCAGAAAATTGTCTGTAAAATTCCGGTTTCTTGGAAATCTTGTCAAAAGGATTACAGTATAGGAAGTAAAATCGTTTTTTATTCGTAACTTTGTCCTACTTTACGATAAACAATCAAACAAAAAAGTATGAAAAAAGTAGATTTTATGGCAATGACTGCTGCCATGATGCTAACAGCTGCCCCAGTATGCGGAGCAGAATCTGTACAGGCAGATGCGTCCATCATCGGCAAGCAGGAAATGACAATCCAAGACGGACGACTGACTCCAGAGATTCTGTGGGCAATGGGACGTATCGGAAGTTCCAGTGTTTCACCAGACGGCAAACGTATCGCTTACACAGTTTCCTACTACAGTGTGAAGGAAGACAAGGGGCATACAGTCATTTATGTAATGAATGCCGATGGTACAGACAACAAACTGCTCACTACTACAGCTGCCAGTGAAAGTAGTCCGGTATGGATGAAAGACGGCTCTGCCCTTGCCTTCTTATCAGGCGGACAGATCTGGAGAATGAATCCTGACGGTACAGACCGGAAACAGCTTTCTTCTTATGACGGAGCCATCGAAGGTTTCGCTTTTTCACCGGATGAAAGCAAAGTGCTCTTTATTTCGCAAGTTAAATACGGCGAACGCACCGTTGATAAATACCCAGATCTGGATAAGGCAAGCGGTAAAGTCATTGACGACCTGATGTATAAGCATTGGGATGAATGGGTTGAGACTGTTCCTCATCCGTTTGTAGCTTCCTTCGATGGAAACCAAGTAGGCGAAGCTACCGATATATTGGCAGGCGAACCGTATGAATCGCCGATGAAACCTTTTGGTGGAATCGAACAGTTAGCCTGGAGTACAGACTCCAAACAGGTAGCCTATACCTGCCGGAAGAAAACCGGACAAGCTTATTCTATTTCTACGGATTCGGATATTTATTTGTATGACATCGACAGCAAACAGACCCGTAATCTGTGTAAGGAAGATGCAACTGACAAGAATATGGGCTATGATACCAATCCGAAATTTTCTCCAGACGGTAAGAGTATCGCTTGGCAGAGCATGGAACGCGACGGGTACGAAAGCGACCGCAACCGCCTCTGCGTCATGGAACTGGCCACCGGCAAGAAGACTTATGTAACCGAATCTTTCCAGTCGGGCGTAGATGATTACTGTTGGGCACCGGACAGTAAGACTCTGTACTTCGTAGGTGTATGGCATGCTACCAGCATGGTGCATAGTACCAACCTGAAAGGAGAAGTGAAACAGCTGACCGACGGTATGTACGATTATACTTCAGTTGCCATGCTGAATGACAAACAACTGCTTACCAAACGCCATTCACTGAGCGAAGCCGATGAACTTTTCACTGTCAATCTGAAGAAAAAGAATGAGGTGACCCGTATTACAAAAGAAAACGACCACCTGTTCAGTCAACTGAAAACCGGCAAAGTAGAAGAACGTTGGATAAAGACGGTTGACGGTAAAGACATGTTGGCTTGGGTAGTCTATCCGATTAATTTTGACCCAAACAAGAAATATCCTACCTTGTTGTTCTGTCAAGGCGGTCCGCAAAGTCCGGTCAGCCAGTTCTGGAGTTATCGTTGGAATCTTCAGCTGATGGCCGCGAACGACTATATCATTATTGCTCCAAACCGTCGGGGACTTCCAGGTTTCGGTATGGAATGGTTGGAAGAAATCAGTACCAACTACGGTGGTCACTGTATGGATGATTATTTAAGTGCCATTGATGACATCGCCAAGGAACCTTATGTCGATAAAGACCGTTTAGGTTGTGTAGGTGCCAGCTTCGGTGGGTATTCCGTGTATTGGTTGGCCGGTCACCACAACAAACGTTTCAAAGCTTTCATTGCTCACGATGGTTTCTTCAACATGGAACAGCAGTATCTGGAAACTGAGGAGCTGTGGTTTACCAACTGGGATTTGGGTGGTCCGTACTGGGACAAGCAGAATCCGGCTGTACAGCGCAGTTATGCCAATTCACCTCATCTTTTCGTTGACAAATGGGATACTCCGATTCTCTGTATCCACGGTGAAAAGGATTTCCGTATCCTGGCTTCTCAAGGGATGGCTGCCTTTAATGCCGCCAGACTCCGTGGTGTTCCGGCAGAACTTCTTATTTTCCCCGATGAAAATCACTGGGTGCTGAAACCTCAGAACGGTATCTTGTGGCAACGTACCTTCTTCAACTGGCTGGATAAATGGCTGAAAAAGTAACGCAACATAGTCGATAGACAAAAAAGACAAAGGACAAGTCTTCTCAGTGGGAAACTTGTCCTTTTCTTTATGTCTAATCACTAATTATCAAACTTCAATTCACCGAAAAACTCCGGACAGTGGAAACACGGTTGAGGAAGCTGAATCGGATTCCAGGAAAGAAAATGAGGAACCTGCAACAAATCACCACATTTATAGAAATTTCCGTGCATAGTTTTTCCACTGAAATCAGTAATGGTATCATTGAAGAGTGAGGTTGCCGGAATAACCAATGCCAGCTCCCAGCTACATTCCCCTACCCGTTCCTCAAACGGTTCCCGACCGAGAGAGCTCCAACGGTCAATGCCGGACAATGTTTCTTTCGGTGCCGGATGACGGTCACCTACTTTTCCATGATTCAACAGCAGTGTTCCTGCACAATTACATTCAAAATTATAATAGACAGGCTCCTGCAGATTCGGCTGAAGGAAAAACTCGCAGCAAGCATCTTCCCATACCCTACCGTTATCTGTTTCGGCCACAGCGCGTACACTTTGTTCCGTTACCCGATAATGAAGTAACAGTGTATCTCCTGTATGGGCTATACGGAATTCCACTTCAGGTTTGTAAGGATATTCTGACCAGTTTAACCGGTCGATAGGCTGGAAAGCGATTCCTGCTTCATTCAGAATAGTCGGGATTTGTACGGCAGCAATGCTATCCGCTTTAGTCAGTCTTGTAATAGTCAATTGTTTCATATGAAAATTCGTTGATTACACAAATGTATAAAAAAAGCTGACATGACCCATAAAAAGGCAATATAAGAATTTGAAAGATAAGAAGGATAGTTTATCTTTGTCTGTATGAACCTTTGATAAAACCTATTATATAACTATCCTATTAAGATAGTTGTATTTACTCTTACAAAACGGAAATGTTACGGAAAATCTTCATTACAAGTTTTTGTGCTGTCCTTTCTAGTGTCTCTTTGGCACAGTCTTCTGTTCCGGGTGATGGATGGCATCTGGCAACCACCGATACGATCGGGTATACAGGAATTACCTTAGCGAATGGAAGTATCGGTTTACAGACAGATAAAAATCCGCTCAGCATACAGAGCGTCGTACTGAATCATGTTTTTGATATAGCTGACAATCAAGTTAGTAGAATTATGCAGGGCATCAATCCATTTCGGCTCTCACTGATAGTAGATGGCGATACCATTCGTTTGCAGGACATGGAACAGTGGTCTCAGACTTTGGATATGAAATCGGCTACACTGACCACCTCATTTGTCCTTCCCAAGAAAGCCAAGATTCGCTGTACAACCACAGCTCTTCGGAATGTAGCCTATAGTGGGCTGATACATCTGAGTATTCTTCCTTTACAGAATATAAAAATTTCAGTACATACGGAGATTTCTGTTCCCGCACAAGAATACCAAACTCCGCAGGAGGAATATCGGACTATCTGGGGTGAAGGCGGGCGGACAGATATTCTCCGAACACAAGCCTTGTCACGCGGAGGCAAGCAACGGGTATGTGCCAGTTCATCTTTCCTCTATGATACCTCCTGCTGGAAATACCAAGGAAATAAGGAAGAGGCTTCCGCTTCCCTTACAGCCCGACTTGTCCGAGGAAAAGAGACGGATGTTGCATTGGTTGCTTCCACTTGTTCCACCCGTGATTTTCTGGGCCCTGTCAACGAATCCGAAAGGAGGGTCGTATACATGCTTCACGAAGGGAAAGAACAACTATTGAACCGACATTCCCAACTTTGGGAAGAGCTGTGGCAGGGAGATATTGAGATAGAAGGAGACTTAAAAGCTCAGCAGCAGATACGTTTCGCATTGTTTAATCTATATGGCTCCGGTTCTGCTGGCAATAGGCTAAGCATCTCTCCCATGGGTTTATCCTCACAAGGTTACAACGGCCATATTTTCTGGGATGCTGAAATGTGGATGTTTCCTCCGCTTCTGCTGTTACAGCCAACCATGGCTCGTTCCATGCTCGATTATCGGTTCGACAGACTGGCGGCAGCGCAGAAACGTGCCCTTTCTTTTGGCTACAAAGGAGCCATGTTTCCTTGGGAATCGGACGATGCAGGAGAAGAAGCTACACCCACTTTTGCACTGACGGGGCCATTCGAACATCACATTACTGCCGATGTAGGTATTGCCTGTTTCCAGTATTTTCAGGCTACACAAGATACGGTATGGTTGGCAGAACAAGGGTATCCTTTACTGCGAGAAGTTGCAGAATTTCTGGCCAGTCGTGTTACTCGTCGGTCAGACGGCAGTTATTCTATCTGTAACGTAACTGGAGCAGACGAATACGCAAATGGCGTTACAGACAATGCCTTTACCAATGGAAGTGCCATTCTGGCTTTACGTTATGCTATTCAAGCGGCGGCAATCTGCAATCGTCCTTGTCCTGAAATATGGAAAGATATTGCTGACAATCTGCGTATTCTGACTTTTGAAGACGGTACCTTGCAGGAATATGAAGGATACCAGGGTACAACCATCAAACAGGCGGATGCCAATCTGTTGGCTTATCCGTTAGAGTTACGCACGGACCCTGAACTGATACGTCAGGATTTACGTTATTATGAAAATAAGATTGACCAAAAGAATGGTCCGGCCATGTCATATGCCATTTACGCCGTTCAATATGCCCGGTTACAGGAGCCCGACAAGGCTTATCAGATGTTTCTGAAGAGTTTTGTTCCGCACGAGCGTCCTCCTTTCGGCGTATTGGCAGAAACCCCTACTTCGCAGAATCCCTATTTCATGACAGGTGCCGGCGGACTGCTACAGGCTGTTCTTTATGGATTCGGTGGCTTGACGATTGATGAAAATGGAATTCGGCAACTTCCTTCCTCTTTACCATCACATTGGAAATCACTGACTCTGAAAGGAATCGGGCCTGAGCGTAAAACGTTTGTATGTACCCACTGATTAAAGTAGGTACATACAAAATATTTTATAGCCATTTCACAAAACGGCGGATATACCAGTTCTTGACTAGTTGTGTCAGTATGCAGTAAGCCAGCAAAATGCCAATCAACCAAGGGAAATAGCTGAGCGGTAAAGATTCCAGCCCGATGGAGTGTCCAAGTGAAGTAAACGGAATCAGTATACCGATAGCCATGACAAGTACAGTCAGCCCGGTTACCTGCCAGGATGCACGGCTTTGGATAAACGGAATTTTCCGAGTACGGATCATATGGACAATCAAAGTCTGCGAGAGCAATCCTTCGATGAACCATCCTGACTGGAATAGCGTCTGATGTTCCAACGAAGTACAGTTAAAGACATACCACAGTACCAGATAGGTCACAATATCAAATATGGAACTGATGGGTCCGATACAAATCATAAAGCGACTCAGGTCTGAAGCATCCCATTTACGAGGTTTACGCAGGTATTCCGCATCCATACGATCAAACGGTATCGTAGTCTGCGAAACATCGTACAACAGATTCTGGATGAGCAGATGAATGGGCAGCATGGGCAAGAACGGCAAGAAAGCACTGGCCGCCATCACACTGAACATATTCCCGAAATTGGAACTCGCGGTCATCTTGACATATTTGATGATGTTTCCAAAGGTCTTTCGTCCTTCCAGCACACCGTCTTCCAGCACCATAAGGTCTTTCTCCAACAGAATGATGTCTGCACTTTCCTTGGCAATATCTACCGCCGAATCCACCGAGATTCCGATATCCGATTGCCGGAGAGCTGCCGCATCGTTGATGCCGTCGCCCAGGAAACCCACCGTATGCTGCTGTTCCTGCAACAAGGCAATAATCTGCGTTTTCTGGAGAGGTGTCAGTTTGGAGAATACCGTTACCTCACCTACAGCTTTCCGGCGTTCATCGTCTGTCATGGCTGCCAATTCTGGGCCGGTCAGTGCATTACGGGTATCAATTCCTACCTGACGAGCAATGGTACGTACCACCGCGTCATTATCTCCGGAAAGAATCTTCACTTCAATGCCATGCTCATGCAATTGCCGGATAGCACGTGCAGCCGATGGTTTGGGAGGGTCCAGAAACGCCAGGTAGCCGATAAGTACCATGTCGCTTTCATCTTCTACACAGAAATCACACTCTTTGTCCAGAAAACTTTTTTGGGCAACTGCAATGACCCGCATCCCCTGACGGTTCATTTGTTCACTGATTTCCTGGGCTTTTCGTTTCAATTCTGACGAGAACGGATGTACTCCCCCGTCAAACTCGGCAAAAGTACAGATCTCGAGCATCTCTTCTACAGCACCTTTCGTGATAATCTGACGTTTCCCCTGTCGGTCTTCTACAACCACCGACATCCGCCGGCGGGTAAAGTCGAAAGGTATTTCGTCCACCTTCTTATAATTGTCTTTCAAGTATTCCAACGAAAGCTCCTTTACGTGAGAAAGGATGGCCTTGTCCATTAGGTTCTTGAGTCCGGTCTGGAAGAAACTGTTGAAATAGGCGTGTCGCAGAATGCGTTTGTCCAAATCCTGACTACCGTCGGCATTGATGTATTTTTCCAGCACAATCTGGTCGCAGGTCAAAGTACCGGTCTTATCGGTACACAGGATATTCATCGCTCCGAAATTCTGGATGGCATTCAAATCTTTTACAATGGTCTTTTTCTTCGACATAGCCAGTGCCCCTTTTGAAAGATTTGCTGTGACAATCATCGGAAACATTTCTGGCGTCAGGCCTACCGCAACCGATACGGCAAAGATGAAAGCCTCCAACCAATCGCCTTTAGTGATTCCGTTTACCAAAAAGACAAATGGAATCATCACCAGCATAAACCGCACCAACAAGAAACTCACTTTGCTGATACCCTTATCGAAAGCAGTGGCCGCCCGATGTCCGGCAATACTCCGGGCAATGGTACCCAGATAGGTCTGGTTGCCGGTTGCCAGCACGATTCCGATGGCTGAACCACTCACTACATTCGAGCCCATGAAACAGATGTTTTCCAGTTCGATGACACTGCCTTTGCTGACTTTTTTGCCTTTGGGTTGGGAACATTTCTCGATAGGATCTGATTCTCCGGTCAATGAAGATTGGCTGACGAACAAGTCCTTGGCTTCAATCAGTCGAAGATCGGCCGGAATCATGTCTCCCGCTGCTATCCGTACAATATCTCCCGGTACCAGCTCAGCAATACTGATTTCTTCGTCCGATTGGTCCGACCGTATCACATAACAGGTATTCGTGACCAGTTTCAGCAATGATTCACTGGAAAGGTTGGCTTTCCACTCCTGTACAAATCGAAGAATCGTACTGACCACTACCATCGTAGAAATGATAACAATAGCTGTCCAATCTTGTTCACCGGGGTCGGCCAACAAGACATCAATGATAAAGGAAACAATGACCAATGCCGTCAGCACACCGATAAACGGATTAATAAATGCCTTGATGAAAGCAGAAACGGGATGTTGTTTCTTCTCGTGTGCCACTTCGTTCCTCCCGTAAAGCGATTGTCGTTTGATGACTTCTTCTGTATTCAGACCGTTTGGTGAGGTCTGGAAGTCATTGAATACATTACCCAGCGGTTGAGCTGCGGCCAGGAATACCTTTTCGGCTTGGAAGGCGAAGCTTGCCTTGTGTTTGTTTTTCTTCCACATAATTGCTTCGGTTTTAAAGATGAATGATATGTTCTCTTTTCACGCTGCAAAAGTAGAAGATGTCCGGCTTAACGACCGTTAGAAAAGCATTAAAGCTATATTAGAAAACTATTAGAAAAATGATGAAATAAACTTACACATGGGGCAACTCGATAACAAACGTCGTTCCTCTACCCTGTTCTGAATGAACAGCGATGTTTCCCTCATGCAATTGGATAATCCGCTGTACCAGGGTCATACCGATACCATGACCTTCGGCCATTTTTTCCTGTTCACCCCGGTAGAACAAGGTAAACAAGTGTTTCTTGTCTGTTTCAGACATACCCACTCCATCGTCCGATAACCGGATAATGGTCCATTTCTCCCAAAATGAAATCTGTACGAACGAGGAGTTATCCGGCGAATATTTGCAATTGTTCTCTATCAGATTGGCAAAAGCGATATTCAGCAGATATAAGTTTCCACGGACTGTTATCAAACGGTCATCATCTGCATCATCTTGTTCAAAAAGCAATTCGATGTGATAATCCGGATGCGCTTTCAGCAAGTGACTCCGGGTATCAAGCAACAGTTCGTCCAATCGGATTTCCTCCATCTTCAACTGTTCTTTCTGATAATCGGCCTTGGCCAAATTCAGCAAACCGTCAATAAGTTTTGTCATTCTCCGGGCATCTTCCAACGCATATCGGATAGAATTCCGATACTGTTCCTCGGTCCGTTCTTTTTGTAATGCCAGGTCCAGTTCCGCAATGAGGGCAGCCAAAGGAGTACGTAATTCGTGAGAAGCATTGCTGACAAACATCCGCTGTGAATTAAAGGATACTTCCAGGCGGTCCAACAAGGCATTAAAAGCTGTACTGAGCTCACCCAACTCATCTTTCTCGTTTTTTACCGGGAGTCTCCGGTCGATGTGTGAAGCGGTAATGGTCTCAGCCTTACGGACAATGTCCCGTATCGGTTTCAGAGAGGCACGGGCCAGAAAATACCCCGTAACAAACAATAGAGACAAACCGATAATGAAAAGTATACCCAATGTCTTCTGAAGTTCCAGCAGATTCTGATAACCATAACCGTCGTAAGCAGCAGCAGTAACAATGTATTCTTTACCATTGAGGATGTACAGGATTCCGATACCCTGGTATTTGTCTACATTGAACTCAATTTCTTTCTCCTGTAGGATACGATCTATCATTTCCCGGTTTTCCTGAATGATGTCATTCTGTATCGCATCGTGATAGAGCATCTGGAAATCAGGCGTATAAACTGCCACCTCAACTTCGTTGATAAACTTCCGGTTATTCAGATAAATGGATTGCATGGTCTTGGCATCCACCTGGTTCTGCAGAAACAGGTGCGCCTTAGTGATTGCTTCACTTTTTAAATCATGGAAGAATGTACGGCTTCGGGTGTGTTCACTCACCAGGTAAATCAGCATCATACAAAGCAGGAAGACGGTTGCCGTTACCAGTGTATTCTTCCAAGTCAGAGCTGTCCGTATCTTCATAACGCATCTGTCAGTATAAATCCTACTCCTGGTTTGGTATGGATAAGTTTTGGTTCGAAATCCTTGTCAATCTTCTTCCGCAGGTAATTGATATAGACATCGATGAAATTCGTACCGGTATCGAAATGTGTATTCCATACTTTCTCGGCTATCTCTACCCGACTGATGACCCGTCCGGCATGAGTAGTCATATATACCAGCAGGTTATATTCTTTGGGTGACAGCTTGATAGGAATTCCGTTCCGTTTTACTTCCATCAGATCCAAATCAATAAACAGATCAGCGTAGGTCAGTTGTTTCGGAGTCTCGACTACTGGCTCAGCACTCCGTTTTAAAAGTACCTTAACTCTAGCTATCAGTTCTCTGAAATCGAAAGGTTTCACCATATAGTCATCAGCACCGGCATCAAAGCCCTCCAGCTTGTCATCAGCCGAACCTAACGCCGTGAGCATCAGGATAGGAACCTTTTCGTTACACTTACGGATTTCTTTACAAAGTTCAAAACCGTCCAACTTGGGTAAGATAATATCAGAGATAACCAGTTGGAACGAAAAGGACTGGAAGAGACGAAGTCCCATGGCTCCATCGTAGGCTACCATGGTCTGATACCCGTTCTCTTCCAGCCCTGCTTTCAGCAAGTCGGCTACCCGCTTTTCGTCTTCGATGATTAGGATTGTCTGCATAGGCGAATATATTGGCAGACAAATTTACAAAAATCATCGGAATAAAACAGACAAATCCAGAAAGATTGAAAAATCTGGTTCTACCCGCTCTTACGCGACTCAGTCTATGCGTTTGATGAAACGGGCAGGTACTCCTCCCACTATCGTATTGGCTGCCACATCTTTCGTTACCACAGCCCCGGCTCCGATGATGGCATTATCGCCTATCGTAACTCCTTGCAGGATGGTAGCGTTTGAACCGACCCATACATTTTTCCCAAGAACAATCGGAGCAGGGTATGTATGGGGACGGTCTTCAGGAGAAAGGCCATGATTCAGCGTAGCGAATACTACGTTATGTCCTATCTGACAACCGTCACCGATGGTTACACCTCCGTGGTCCTGGAAATGGCAGCAGGCATTGATGAATACGTTTTCACCCACCTGAATGTTCTTCCCGAAGTCGGAATAGAACGGAGGAAACACACGCAAACTATCGGGTACCGGTTTCCCGAACAATTCGGACAAAAGGGCGTTCACTTCTTCCGGAGTATGATAAGCACTATTCAGCCGGAAAGTAATCTTCCGGGCTTCGTTGCTCATTCTGTTCATCAATTCGTGAATTTCCGGACTACTCAGTGCCTGTCCGGTCTTTACATAAGTCAAAAATTCGTTTAATGTCATCATTTCTTTTCTTTCTTGTTCTTTTAAGAACAAAGTTACGGCGAAAATTGGGGTCCCGTGTATACGTATTACAGAAATTTGTAACGATTTTACGGAATCGGGGCTAAGGGAACGCTTCATGAGATGCAAAAAATAAAAAAAGGCAGTGGTCCACTAAGATACGCTGCCTTTTCCTACTACTGAACAATCTTCTACAGGTTCAACTCTGCTACCACTTCACCGTCAAACAGATTGATGATTCGTCCGGCATATCCGGCATCGTGCTTGGAGTGTGTCACCATAACGATGGTAGTTCCCTCTTTGTGAAGCTCGCTCAAAAGTTCCATCACCTCCTTGCCGTTTTTGGAGTCCAGATTACCGGTCGGTTCGTCGGCCAGAATCAGTTTCGGATTTGCTACTACGGCACGGGCAATTGCTACACGCTGTTGCTGTCCTCCGGAAAGTTGCTGGGGGAAATGCTTGGCGCGGTGCATGATGTCCATCCGCTTCATGGCCTCTTCCACCCTCTTTTTCCGTTCGGCCGAAGGAACTCCCATGTAAAGCAATGGCAGTTCGATGTTCTCGTATACGTTCAGTTCATCAATCAGGTTGAAGCTCTGGAAAACAAAACCGATCACCCCTTTACGGATATTCGTACGCTGCGATTCCGTGAATTTGGAAACATCCGTTCCATTCAGGAAATAGCTTCCACTTGTAGGGTTATCCAGAGCAGCCCCAGAATATTCAACAGGGTGGATTTACCACAACCGGACGGTCCCATGATGGCTACAAACTCTCCTTTTTCTACTTCAATAGTTACATTGTTCAAAGCCAATGTCTGAACTTCCTCTGTACGGAAGATTTTCTGTAAGTTTACGGTCTTAATCATAATCTTTAAGTTTTTATGGCTCCTCTCCGTTTACAGAGAGACGGGTTTAATATGATGTTAATTAATAAAAATCGTTCATTCGTACCGGATAATCTCGGACGGATCACTTTAATGTCGCTTACTCTCTTTTGATTACCTCTGCCGGATTCACTTGCATTACCTGCCTAATCTTGCAGGCCACGGTCAGCACAACGACCGACAGGATGAAAACAAAGAGCAACGTGCCCCATTGCCATGCGGGAATCGTAGGTGCTCCAGATTCCGACAGTTCGTTCACCAATAGGCAAGCCAACGGGAAACCTGTAAGAAACGCCAGCATAAAAATAAGGAAGTAAGACTTGCCAAATAAATATGCAATGGCCTTCGGTGTGGCTCCGTTGATTTTGCGGATGGCCACTTCCTTCTGCCTTCCTGTAGTGTCCAGTGAAATGGCGGAATAAATGCTCAATATAACCAATAACAGGCTGATGAAAGCCAAGGTGACCAAGGCTACTCGGATGGCAGCTACAGAACCGTTCAGGGTGTGTTTGTTGTCCGACAAAAGCCGCATTTCCAACGGCAAGGTCTCAGATATGTATGTACGATAGATTTTTTCCAATCGGTCCATTACCTTTTGGGCATCCTGTCCCGCAGCTACACGGAAATAGAGATAGTTATACTCCCGTGAAGGAAAGAAGACCGAACCTGCCATCCTCACAGTATCTTTTGACTCACCGTACAATGCTTTATATACACCGGCTATACGATAAGGTTTGCCTTCCAGCGTTATGCTGTAAGGTACGCTGTCTTTGGCCAATGCTCCATTCAGTCTTTCACTGACATACACCACGTCTCCGACATCCGCCACCCATTTTTCTCCTTGCAGGGGGATGTGCAGAAAGTCAAAATAATCAGGACTTCCCGTAACGTATTCCACCTTTCTGTTTCGTTTACCGTTTTGCCAATCAATGGAATACAAAGTCTGCGGATACTGTACCGTACTTATTTTGCCAATAATCTCGGGTAAGGCCATGAAGTCGTTCAGCATCGGCTCCAAGTTCTTCCGCACGTAAAACGAGTTAGGCTGGAAGACAATGATTTGTTCCTCTTCTTCGGGTGAAAGAGGACTGTAACTGTCAAACGTACGGTGCAGGACTATCTGAATGTAAAGTACGCTGCCCACAAAGAATACGGCAATGCTCAACTGTAACCACATCATTATCGAACGGAATACGTGCCGTTCGTTACGTCCTGTTATCTGGCTACTGATGCTCGTACGGCGTAACCGCCAAACCGGTACATAAGCCATCGGCAAGCAGAGTAACAACAGAAGCAGGTAATTCTTGATTTGCGTGCCATAGAGTTCGATCCAGTTCAGGTCAGGCCATTCGGCGATGTATTGTGCCGCCACACTGACGCATATTTCCATCCCTGCGAGCGACAACAGCAAAGCGGCGGACAGCATCCAAAATATTTCGGCAAAAAGCAGCGTCAGGAGTCCCTTCGTATCCGACCCCATACATTTGCGCAACGCCACTTCCCGATGACGGTTATAGAACATCTGAAAGACAAATTTCAGAAAATTAATCAGGGCCGAAATCAGAATAAGCGATGCCAACAGACGAAACATCAGCCTTACTACACGCATTTGGTCATACTGGTGCATCACACTTATGGCCGAAGCAGTCCATGCGCCGTCTTTGTGCATCAAGGATTGCTTTTGCAGGTTGCTGTTCAGCGAAGCCAAGGTAACGCCTTCGGCCAGCAGACTCTTTACTCCCAAGGTGTGGTCCGGTACCAGCTGGTAGGAGAAGTAACAGTCTATCTCCTGTTCCGTCAGTCTGCCTTCTTCTACCACATTCACTATCTTGAACTGGCGAATGCCGTTGTCGCGGAAGATGCTTGGTTCCAAAGGGCATACAATACTGCCTATGGGATTTTCCGTTCCGAATACTTTCCGGGCAAACCGACGTGACAAGACTACCTCGTCCGGATGTTCCGGCAAACGGTCGCCATACAGCAACTTACGTCCTTCATAGCGGAAACTGTACGGATTGACGGCCGTGTATTCGATGATGAAAGGACTCTCCTGCTGTTCATGGTCGATGACGCTGACTTCAGTAGATCGGGAATAAGATTCCACAGACAAGGCGGTCAGTCCGTCGACGGACCATTCTTCCATCCGACTGATATCCTCGACCGTAAAACCGGCATCGTATGGCTGCTCCTTACTGGAAAGCCGCAGAATAATCCGCCGCTCGGCATCGGGCAGGGAACTGTAATAGTCGGACCGCCCGATGAAATAATCCGCCAGCGAATAACAAACAATCCCGATGGCCAGGCAAAGTACGGAAATCAGATGATGAACCTTATACTTCAATAAATTACGCCAAGCGACTTTCAGGTAGTGTAGTATCATATCTTTAAGTTATTGTGTACTGTTATTTCAGTTGTTTCTTTCTGTTTTCTTCATCTTCTCTCCCTTCTCTTCGGAAGAGGGGTCGAAGGAGCTTTTATTCATTCTTCATCGCTTCCACCGGCTTCACTCGGCTCAGCATCCAACCTTGAAAGCAGACGATGAGAGCCGAGACACCCCATACAATCAGCAAAGGGTATGCGAAAATACCTGCCGGAAGAGATGCGCGATAAGCGAACTGCTCCAGCCAACGCTGCATGAACCACCAGGTAACAGGTATAGCTACTATGTAAGCTATCACCGCATAGAGGCAGAAGGGCTTGTTGAGTAACCAGATAATCTGTCCGCGTGTAGCACCATGTACCTTGCGGATACTGATTTCGCGTACACGCTGACGGGTAGCATACCAAGAGATTCCGAACAGACCAAAGCCTGTCAACAGCAACCCGATGAGTGCATAGAATGTCAAGATGTGCGACAATGAAAGTACCTTTTCGTTACGCTTCATAAACTCCTGGTGCATGTCTGTATATTGGAAAGGCTGACCGGGATAAAACTTGTTCCATACAGTTTCCATCTGTCGCATGGTTTCCGCACGGTTTTCAGGTTGCAAACGAACTTGCAAATAAAATCCTTTCTGTAAATCGGTTGTTGACAGCAGGCTGATAATAAGCGGTGTCACTGATTCTTCCAACGAATTCACAGCAAAATCCCGTACGATACCTGCTACTACCGCCAGGCTGTCACTTGCTTCTGGATCAAACTCACGCAAAGAATGTCCGATTACTTCTGTACCTACGGGTACCAGTAAGCGGATGAAACTTTCATTTACCAGTACCGGACGTACCTTCTGTTCCAAGAGACGGTTTGGCCGGTCACCACTCAACTGTTCGATACGCAAAGTATGAAGCAGTGTAGTATCGCCTTCCAGTGTCAACAGGTTTGTGCGTACTTCCTCACCTCCAGGAATCTGAATGGTCAGTTGACGTATCCAGGCATTCAGTATGGAAGCTTTGGAAAGAGTCATGGACTCAATACCCCTTACTTGCTTTTCCAGTTCAGATTTGAAAGGTGCCAGTGGAGCACCAAAGGCATCTCCAATCTCGATGCAGTCCTTATAACGCGAAGCCTGTTGTTCGGTGAAGGACATCTGCTTGCGGGCAACAAGAGTACCCAGCAACAAGCCGATGGAGATGGCAAACTGAACCGTCACCAGCACAGCCACAAAACGTTGCTTGCGTCGTCCGCTATAGAGTGTACGGTATTCGCTGAAAGACAAGCGGGACAATTTCCTACTGATGTACCACGCCGGTATGACGGACATCAGCAGAACAAAAACGAGCAACCAAGGTAATGCCTGACTACTGAAGAAAAAACTCATCGTAAGCTGTGCTCCTACCAGATCGTTAAATACAGCCAGGCAATCATTAATCAGCAGCAATGATACACCAAATGCCAGGATTACCGTCAGAAATGCGTCCCCGAAAAGTTGCATACGGATGTGCTGCAACGTTCCTCCCATCAACTTCTCCACATGAATCATACGTAACTGTTGTAACAGACGGCTCAGACTCATATTCGTATAGTTGCAGCAGGCAATAATCAATATCAGTATCGCGGCAAGCAGACTGATATAAAGTGTCTGTACGGGGGTCTGGCTGATAAACTCGAGGACTTGCTGTGAAGCATCGTCTGGCGTAGTAAAGCAGATGGCGTCCAACGGATCGAGATAATACTTTGTCTGGTCAGGCATCAGGGTAGGCACCTTATCGGCGTTTATCTTGTCGGCCAAACGAGCGGCATCTGTCCCTTCAGAAAGTTTCAGCAAGGGAACTCCACCCCAGAAGAAGTCAGGGTCATGAGCAATCAACATGTCGAAATGCAGAAGCGACTGTTCGCGTTCCTTGAGCACCGCTGCCACTTCGTAAGTCCGGGTTTCACCGAACCGCATATGTACTTCCACCTGTTTACCTATAACTTGTCCACCTCCGAAGAGATTTCGGGCACAAGTAGCACTTAAAGCCATCTTGCCTGGTTGGCGAAGTACTTGTTCCAGACTACCTTCTGCGGTACGATAATCGAAAAAACGAGTCAACGTTGTATCAGCAGACAGCATCATAAAACCACTTTCCACCTTTTGTTCATTCACTTTGCAGTAGAGTAAATCCAATTTACCCAAGCACAAGACATCCTCCACCTCGGCATAACTGTTTTTCAGTTGCCAAGGTATTTCGGCCGCTGCAAAAGCCACTCGTTTTCCCTCCGTCATTGGATCATCCTGTTGCAGGAAAAAGATGCGGTCACGGTCAGAGTTATCTCCTTCCAATCCATGTTCGTGTATAAAATACGTCATCAGCAGGTTGGTACAGGCCAATCCCAAGGCCAGACTGGCCACAGAGACAAGGAAGAACACCTTGTTCCGCCACCAGCTCCGTACAATCATTTTCAGTGTTACATTCAGTATCATAATTCTTCTTATTGTTGGCCAGGTATCAGATACCAGTTGACCAAAACCTTCGTTTTTAATTATTAATTATTAATTTTTTATTGATTAAGCTCTATTCTCTTTTGATTACTTCTGCCGGATTAAGCTTCATAACCTGACAAATCTTTATTCCTAAAACAGCGGCTATCAGACTACCTATTGAAACAAAGATCAGAACAGGCCATTCCCAGCTATAGATACAATCAATTGCGTAACCCTCAAATATGATTTTCATAAAAGAAAAAAGCAAAGGATAAACTAACAGAAAAGTCACAATAAACAATAGGATATAAATTTTACCGAACATCCAAGCAATATCTTTTGGAGTAGCGCCGTTGATTTTGCGGATGGCCACTTCCTTCAGGCGGGCTACCGTGTCCATGGAGATGGCGGAGAAGATGCTGAGTACCACTAACAGCAGACTGACAACTGCCAGTACCGACATGGTCACGCGCATGGTCTTGATGATATTCAGACCTTCGTCGGACTCATTCAACATCATCAGGTCAATCGGCAGGGTAGACGGTACAAATTCGCGGCACAGGTCGTCCAGCCGCTTCAGGAAGACAGGCAGGTCGGTCGCTTCGGTTACCTTTATATAATAGAGTTGTGCATCGGTGCTGGGCATGAAAACAGAACCCATATATTGGGGGTCTTCCACCTCGTTGAACAATGCCTTGTAAACGCCTGCTATCCGATAATCTTTGTTATCCAGGCGGACTGTTCCTATATTGCCATCGGCATCCAGCAGCTGCTTGAAGGCTTCGCTTACATAAACCTCGCCTGAAGCATCATCGGGGACAACTTTTCCCTGCATCGGTATATGGAAGAAACGGAAGTAACGGGGACTGCCGCTGGACATGACGATATGGGCCACGCTCTTGTCCTTACGTTCGTATTCGGTATAAACGTGGAAGTTGATTGGGTTGGAAATGCAATAACTGATGATGTCTTCCACTTCGGGCATCTTGCGTACCTCTGTCAGAATGGGTTGTATGTTGTTCTCCAGGTATTGGGTCTTCAGGGGAAGCACCACAATCCGTTCCTGCTCTCCTTCGGGCAGGGGGTTGTACATCTTGTCGAACAGCAATTCGTTCGACGCGAGCCAGGTCAGTGCGACACCACCCGCAAAGAACATGGAAATGACCAACTGTATGCTAATCATCGCATTGCGGAACGTGTGTTTCTTGCGGCTCTGCTGGAGGAAGGCATACAGTGACACCTGGCGTAGCTTGCGCAGCGGGAAGCTGACAATGAGCAGGCAGACCGCCACGATTACCAGATAAACATTCAGTTGGGTCAGATAGACATCCTGCAAACGGATATCGGGCACTTTGTCCATAGGCAGAATACTGTATACCAAGCCGTATGTCCATTCCGTCAGCAGGAAAGAAAGGAGTAGAGCGGTAGTCATCATCAGAAAGACCTCCCAGGCTAACAGGCCATAAAGGCCTTTGGCATCGGAACCCAGGCACTTGCGCAAGGCCAGTTCACGCTGGCGGTTGAAGAACATTTGGATGGTGAACTTCAAGAAGTTGATTAGTCCCGACACCAGGATGAGGGAGACAACCAACAGAAACAGCAGCTTGGCAAGCAGGGTCTGTCTGTGCTGGCTGCTTTCCGATTCGACTTGAAACTTTATCGATTTGCCTTGTGAATCGGACCAGGAAATCTTTTCCAATAAGGACCGGAAGCTGTTCAGATCCATTTTTTCAGGCCGGTAGCAACTGGCATACAGAATGTGGTTGTCTGAGGGCTTCGTTACAGGGAAATAGCAGTCGGGAACCGTATTCGGATCTTTCCCCGTGGCCACACCTGCCACTTTGAACAATTGGCCCGACTGGTCGTTGACGATGCGCAAGGTCATTCCTACCGGATTGGTGTTACCAAAGGCTTTCTGGACAAAAGTCTCGGACAGCACGACGTCTGTAGGATCGAATTCATTCGTTATCCCTGTTACCGAAATGCCATTGTAGGTATAATAATAGGCATCGGCATTCCGATAATGAACCAGGAAAGGACGCTCCTTTCCTTCTTGGTCAAAGAATACCACTTCCTGGGTGTGCAATCCTTTGGTATAAGCGGTCATAGCCTCTACGCCTGCATGACGGAGTTCTTCCTCCATACGTGTAATTTCATTGGAAGAAAATGCCCGGTTATTTACCAGTGAAAGGTTTAACCGGCGGTTGTAATGGGGACGATGGTCGGTAGGGGCTACCGTCTCCACAAACTGATAGGTATAGCTAAAACAAACGATACCTATAGACAGACAAAGTGCCGAAATCAGGCTTTGAAACTTGTATTTCAACAGGTTCCGCCAGGCGATTTTCAAGTAATGTGTAATCATATATTTTATTTTTTATTTTTAGTTGACAAGGGAACATGGCTCCAGGCTACGAGGACAAGGCTTATACGAATCTCGTCCTTCTACATCCTCGTCCACTTACTTGTTAACTAATTTACTCTCTTTTTATTACTTCTGCCGGATTAATCCGTGCTGCACGATTCACTTGCCAGAACAAAGTACCCATCGAAATAACCGCCACTGCTAACAAGGCCAACAGAAACATACCTGCGTCCATCGGAGCTTTGACAGAAAAGCCTTCGGTATAATTCAAAATGAAAACAACAGACAATGGTACGGCTATGGCAAAAGCTGTTGCCAGCACCAGTAGATACTTGCGGGAAAGAAGCAGACAGATATCCAGCATTTGTGCTCCATTAATTTTACGTACGGCTATCTCCTTATAGCGCCGGTGAATGTCGAACAGCGACAGGCCGAACAGTCCCAAACAAGAAACAAGGATAGCAGCCAGCGCAAAGGTGGAATAGACACGAGCGATATGACGGTCTTCCTTATATAATTGTGCGGTCATGTCCTTCAGCCGTTCATAAATGAAATCGTCCGTATGATACATATCCTTTACGATGCGGCGCAGATATTCCTGCAAGTCCTTCTCCCGTCCTTCTTTGGCCCGTATCAGTGTATGTCCCATCCAGGACTCGGGACCCACAAGAAAAGCCATCGGACGGATTCCTTCGGACAAATGTCCCGGGTAATAGTCCTCGATGACAGCAGCAACCGGCATTAATGAAGTGCCTCCTTCCTCTATTTCTCCACTTTGTGACTCGCTGATCCATAAAGGAGTTTCACTCCGCACAAAGGCTTCCTCACGGTTTCTATATCCCAATGCCTTCATGGCTGCACGGTTCAGTACCATCTGCTGATTAACGAATTGGGTAATACCTTCGGGTATCTGCCCGTCCACCACCTTCAAGTCGTAGAGGCGGAAGAAATCGGCTGTCACGTAGCACGTCAGCATGGGGACAGACTGGTTCCGGTCGTTCAGAATCTGACAGATGGAGTGACTTTTCTGTTGTATCATAGACGAGGTACAAGTCCAGAAGTCGATATGCGGACATTCGTTCAGTTTTTCACGGATTAGTTTCTGTCGCTCCCAATATGCTGCATCCAAACCGAAAGTCGTAGTCTCATGCGCTAATTCCACCCGCACGTTTCCCTCTGTCCGATAGCCTGGAGATGTCTCGATGAGCAAATCAAAGTGCCTCTTGAAATAGATGGAAACAATGATAAGTGACAGGGTTATGACATATTGTATACCCAAAAAGACAATACGTGTAGCTACAGACATGCGTGACGATGACAGGTTCCGCATGGAGGTAATCGGACGGTTATAACCATACTTCAGCCAAGGATAGACTGAAGTAAATAACGGAAGTAATACCAGAATACCTACGGATAGCCAAAGGTCGAAAACCGTATAGGTTACGGTTTCTCCCAACAGTTGTACGCAGAAGCTTTGTGTCACTTCAACCAGCACCCACGCCACAAAGAGCGAGGCTGCCACCAGCAGGAAGTTTTCCAGCCAGATTTCCACAAAGAGTGCTCTACGGCTCAGACCGAACACCTTCTTGATGCCGTATCCGCGCGTGCGTTTCATCATGAATACCAGGTATAGGTTGATGAAGTTGAGCACACCCACAAGAAACAGCAGCACAGTCACAACCGACAGAATGGATAAGTAGTGACGGTTACCGAAATGCAGGATGCTTTTATACTTATCGGCTACAGTCGGTTCGAAGTAAAAGTCCTTCCAAGTGATAAAACGATAGCGCACCTGTTCATGGTAGACATTGCTGCGGGCGTTCACTTCATTCAAATCAAGTCCGGGTAACACACGCATCAGTTCGATGTTCAGTTGCCTCCAATCATCTCTGTGATTCAAGGAGATAAGCAAATCGAAATCCCAGCTGGTCTTGCACGAAGGGCGATCAATCACACCACGCACGGTAAGCATCTTACCACTATACTCCAGTACCTCTCCTATCGGGTTCTTCTCACCGAACAACTGTCTGGCATAGCTGCGGGTCAGAATGGCGGCATCGGGCGTATCAAGTACAGCCTCGCCCGCTATTACCGGATAACGGAAGAAATGGAAAAACGTGGAATCAGCGGCTAGCAGACGCGTCCGGTAGTTCACCTCCCCCTGAATGATGTTTTCATTTTCAAGGGTAAACAGCCGGCAACGATCTATGATATAATCATCGGAGATACCCCAGTTCACCTTTTCTGTGGGTTTCGGATTGTCACTGGGGTAAATGTTACCTTCTATATCCCGCAAAGGAACGATGATGTTCTTGGAATCAATACAGTTTGCATCAACCGTCAGTTCGTAATGCAGGTACCTTATCAGTACCATGCAGCAAGCCAGGCTGAATGCCAAGCCCAACAGGTTGATGATGGTATACGATTTGGCGCGTGTCAGAAAGCGCCAGGCATAAATCAGTGTTTTCATTTCTTCGTTATATTTTAGTTGACCAGGTTTCAGGTACTAGTTGACTAGACTCCTCGTTTTTAACTTTTAATTATTAATTATTAACTGATTAAGTCTTATTCCCTTTTGATTACTTCTGCCGGATTAATCCGTGCTGCACGATTCACTTGCCAGAACAAAGTACCTAGCGAAATTACGGCTACAATTACGATAGCTAATAGAAAGATTCCGATACCCAACGGTTCCTTGACCGCAAAATTTTCCGTATAACGATAGATGAAGGTTATGGCGACAGGTATAGCAATGATAAAGGCAACTCCCAATAACCATAGATACTTACGGAAAAGCAACCGATATAAATCTTTTTTTTGTGCACCGTTCACTTTCCGGATACCGATTTCACGGTACCGCTGACGAATGTCGAACAACGATATGCCGAACAATCCTAGACTGGATACCAGTACAGCAATAGCGGCGAATAACATATAGACAGAAGCTACCCTCCGGTCAGTATCATAGATTTTCCGGATATTTTCTTCCAGAATCTGATATTCAAAATCCTCGCTACCGTAAATCTCCTGTTCCGTTTTCCGGAGATATTCCAATACCTTATTCAGCTTACCGGGAACACAGGCTATCTGATAGACATCACCGCTCATGGAATTTCCAACAAAATACACGGTAGGTTTCTTCCCCAATGAAAGATGTCCTCCATAATAGTCTTTTACTACAGCCGATACCGATAAGGAGCTGTTACCTAAGCCACGTGTCGCCATAGGAGTCTCTTCCTTGATGACGGCATCCCTGCAACTTTCATATCCCATTGCCTTTAAAGCAGATTGATTCAATACAACGGCGCTGAACAACCCCCTATCTTCAGACATATCAGGCAAGGCTCCTTCCACAAAACCGATATCGTATACCTTAAAGAAATGAGGTGAGGCCATACGCATAGTCAGTTTCATCTTCTCTCCCTGTCCATTTATGAAAACACCTTCATAGTCACCGTTCAGAATGTCCGCAAAACTGGCTTCCCAAGCTTCTATATCGGGACAGGCATTCATTTTGTCGTCCAAAGCCTTAACCCGTTGCTGGCGCTGCCGGATGCTTTCAGGAGTATAGCTGCTATAGTCATTGGATTCGTAGACGAGTCGGGCTATCACAATATCTTTCGTACGGAACCCGGGATTCGTTTCAAGCATCAGATTCAATTGTCCATTGAAATAGAATGATAAGAGAACCAGCAGAAACGTCAATACATATTGTATGCAAAGGAATATCATACGCGAACGGATTGACTGCCTGCCCATGTTGACAGACCGGATTGATGCCAAAGGAGAAGCCAACGTATATTTCAGATACGGATATATCGAAGCCAGCACTGGTAAGAAAACCAGCAGAACTACCGATAGCCACAGGTCGAAAGGCGAATAGCTGATGGTATCACCGAACAGCCGGTTCATCCAGGGATGTGAGAGTTCGACAAGTACCCAGGCAATGAACAGGGCGCTTCCTACCAACAGAAAGTTTTCGGTCCATATCTGCCGGAAAAGATGACTCCTTTTGGCTCCAAAAACCTTCTTCAGACCGTATTCCCTACCCCTTCGTAGCATCGTAATCAGATAGATATTGATGAAATTAAGGACACCGGCAAGCAATAACAGCATACATACACCCCATAATATCCAGAAGTAAAAACGATTCCCTACAACAAACATATCGGTTTCATCATGCTGCATGCTCCGGTCCCAATAGATGTCCTCTACCGGAATGAATTCAAAAGTAAATTTCCGGCTGTCATATTGCGGAGGATTGATATAACGGGGAATCCTGCCAATTTCAGCCAAGTGATTCATGTCCGTTCCCGGGAAGAATGTATAAAATTCAAGTCCCATCCGGTTCCATGCATTTTCATCCGATAACCGTTGGGAAAGAATCAGGTCAAAATTCAGGGAGGTCTTGTTGGATGGGCGGTCCAGCACGCCCTCTACAATTACATCCTTACCGTTGGAATACCGCAGGACTTTTCCTACCGGATTCGTATTTTCCCCGAATATCCTGGTGGCAAAATCCTTCATCAACAACGCCGAGTTTGGAGCTGCCAGGGAGGATTCACCTTGAACCAACGGGTAATGGAACAGTTGCAGGAATACACTGTCCGTTACAATGACTCTTGCCGCGAAGCGGTGATTCCCTTCCAGCACATAGTCCTGATTCAGCGGTATCACCTGGGTATAATGTTCGATACACGTCGGATCAATCCATACGCTATCTTGTTGATGGACAACCTGTCCCTGATAAGCGTTTCCCATGACTATGTTTTTCACTCCATACACATGCTCCCGGTCGATACAATGCGTATCTACCGTCTGCTCTTGGTGAAGGTATCGTGTCAAGACAATGCAACAAGCCAGACTGAACGACAAACCTATCAGGTTGATGAATGTATACGATTTGGCGCGTGTCAGGAAACGCCAGGCATAAATCAGTGTTTTCATATCTTCGTTATTCTTTTAGTTGACCAGGTTTCAGGTACCAGTTGACTAGACATCTGATACCAGTTGACCAGCCCCCTCGTTTTTAATTTTTAATTATTAATTCCCTAAAGTACCAGCTCTTCCGCGTCGCCAAAGTTATCATATCCTGTCGTAATTACCCAATCGCCGGGTTGTAACCCTTCGGTAATTTCATACTGGACGGGGTTTTGGCGCCCGATGGTGATAGGTACTTTCACCGCACGGGTCTTGTCGGCATTCAACTTGTAAATCCAGTTTCCACCTGTCTGCTGGTAGAAATTGCCGCGTGAAACCACCAACGCCTTTTCCGGTTGTCCCAGTTCAATCTGCACCCTGAAGCTCTTTCCCAGACGGACATTTTCCGGCAGGCTGTCCGTGAATACCAGGTCCACCTCAAACATACGGTCTTTCACTTCGGGTACAACCTTCGTAACCTTCAGCGGATATTTCCGGTTCTGGTAAGAAATAGTGGCAGGAAGTCCGGTAGTAACCCGGTCGATGTAATACTCGCTAAGCGAGGTATGTATCTTGAACTGGTCCATCACTTTCACTTCGGCAATGTTCTCTCCGGCACCGACTTTCTGACCGGGAGTCACTTTCACGAAACTCAGTTGCCCGTCAACCGGAGCACGGACTACCAGTTCCTCTACCCGATTCTGACTCCGTTCCATCTTCTTGTATTCCCGTTCCAGGTCATTTCGAAGCAGTTCCTTCCGGATAACCGTCATAGCCGAGTCGCTACGCAAGCTCTGTAATTTCAAGCGGGTGGACGCCGTCTTGTAGTTGAATTCATCTTCCGAGACTTCCAGTTGGGCCTTGCTACGAATGCCCATCGTATATTCTTCTTTTTCGAGGGCATAACTCTTGCGGATTTTATTCAACTCGTATTCCGCTTCCAGGGTCTGTTGCTTCAAGGTCAGGCTTTTCTGTTCCATCTCCAATTCCTTCTCCCGATAAGAGATACGTTGTTTCTCCCATTCATCCTGCTGGTCTTCGATGTCACGCATCAGGTTCGGATTGGTAAGTATCAGAATGGTGTCTCCTTGTTTCATAAGCCTGCCTTCCTCGGCTACGATGCGGTGTACATTCCCCTCTTCACGGGTATTGACAATGATGGTCATAATCGGTTGTACGATACCTTCCACATCTACGTATTCCAGGAAGTCGGCATGACGCACTTCGGCGGTCTGCACATTCTCCAGCTTGATACGTAACCGACGGGGACCTGCCGCCAATACAATGACATAGATGAGTCCGGCCAACAGGACTATGCCGCCTATCAGGCTATAGCGGTAACGGATGTACCAGGGTTTCTTTTCCAGTTTTATATCCATAGGTGTAAGTTTTTAAGTTCTTTAGTTTGTCTTTACTTTTTCTTTTTGGCGTCAAAAAGAAAAAGATAACAAAAAGAAAAAACACCGGCTGCAGTTTTGAGGCGGCTACGAAACGTCTTCCTCCGGAAGCGCAGGAACTCGCTTCGCTCAAACAACCTGCGCTTCTTTTCGTCGGAATTCGATTCTCCGCTCTTTCGCCTCAAAACAGGGGCCGGATTATTTTCAAATTGACTATCAATGTTAGTATATCAATTCTCGCTAATACTAGTCATTCTATACAGGTTCTCACTCTACTATTAACTGAGCAACTTACCGGTAATAGCTGCTTATAAGTGCCCTATAGCTCGGTCGGAAGATTATGCCACAACGGACGGTCGTGCTCAAAATCATATTGCGTCATGCTCCGCAGGCCGTAATAAAGTGTCCAGTATGTCTGCATGGCTGTCATATAATTCCGGCGTGCCGAATCCTTTTCGGTAGTAGCGGCATTCAAGTCAAGAATAGTCGATTTTCCCAGAAGATACAACCGTAAAGCCACTTCGTAACGTTTCTGTGCCGTACGGTCCGTCTTGGCGGCTACTTGTACCTGCCGGCCTTGCAGATTGAATTGCCGTACCATCTTGCGTACATTCAGCTCAAAATCAGTCATTCCTTGTGCTACTTGGGTTTCTACCAGTTCCACCTGCGACTTCGCCACACGCACTTTTCCTTTTCCTCTTCCCCAGTCCAGTATCGGGATAGCGATGGAAAGACTGACATATTGCTGGTCGAGCGGGTCACGGTACGATTCCTTGAACTTGTCCGATGTCTGCGACAGACCGAATTGCAGATACAGGTCTGCCTTCAGTCCCCGGGAAGCCCGGGCCGAAGCCAATTCACTACGACTCTCCAGGCGGAGTCGCTGATACATATCCATGTCGGGGCTGTTGGCGTATGCCTGTCGGAGCGCTTCATCCAACGGAATTTCGAACGAAGGAAGACTGTCCGAAGGTTCTACTTCTATCGTCACATCTTCCCGGATTCCCAGAAAGGAACGGAACGTCAGCATGGCATCCTCTACTTCAATGCGTGCCTGCATCAGGTTTATTTCTTCGTTCAGCTTGTTCACTTCCAGTTGCAGCATCTCGTTTTCGGTGATATTCCCGATGTTATACCGTCCGCGTGCATATCGGTACAAGGTATCGGCCGATGCATAGTTCGAGGCCGCAATGTTGAGATTGGTTTGGGCAGTTGCCAATGAATAAAACAGTTCACAGGTTTTTGAAGCGATGAGTTCCAACGTTTCCGCATAAGCTTTTCCAGCCTCACGGAAACGAACCGGCTCGATACGTTTGTCCCATTTCAGGTAATTATACCCGAAGATGGACTGACTGTATCCGATGGATATCGGTTGGGTACTATAGGCGGTCGAACCGGTTCCCAGCTCATCCATACGCTGGCTGGAAGTCTGAATAAAAAAATTACCTCCTGTCAACGAAAGGTTCTGACTGATTTGAAGCCCCAAATCAGTACTGAGTTGGTTTTGCCGAATAAACAGTTCGGTTCCGTCGGGCTGAGTTACCTTATTAATCTGACGGTTCAGATACGGATTGGATATAAGCGATACCGAAGGCAGGTAATTGGCCCGGAAAGAACGGTAACTCCAATAGGCCGACCGATACGTATGTCGGGCCGCTTGAGCCTCGGGCGATTGCTCCTGTGCCAATGCAATGGCATGATCGAGAGTAAATACCTGTTTATCCGTTTCCGTCTGTGCCGAAAGGGTAACTCCGGAACAGGCAAACATACATATTATCCAATTCTGTCTTTTCATAGTTATAGTCTCATTGTACGGAAATCCAATTTCAAAAATCATGCCATTTATGTAACACAATAGTTATCAACAAAATAAGCAGATTTATACATTTGTAATCCCGTGCGATTCCGCACAAAAAGCGTGCGGAATCGCACATACAACACAACAGATTTTATCGTATCTTTGTCTGCAAAATATAACAGACGCATGAACACAACCGAACCCAAGGAAATGGAAGAAAAAGGAAAAATTCTGATTATAGACGATAATGAAGATGTATTGTTCGCCTTAAACCTGTTGCTGGAATCCTATATGGAAAAAATTAAAGTTACCACGCAACCCACACGCATCAAATACTTCATGGAGACTTTCCAGCCCGATGTTATCCTGCTGGATATGAATTTTTGTCGCGATGCCATCAGCGGACAAGAAGGATTCGATTACCTGGAAGAAATTCTGAGTATTGACCCGAAAGCAATCGTAGTCTTCATGACCGCTTATTCCGATACGGAGAAAGCGGTTCGCGCCATCAAAGCCGGTGCCACCGATTTCATCTCGAAACCGTGGGAAAAGGAAAAGTTACTGGCTACCCTTTTCTCGGCCGTCAAGCTGGGCAAGTCCAGAAAAGAAGTAGACCGTCTGCAAGAACAGGTTACGGCTTTGCGCAACGATGCTTCCTTGCCTGAACTCATCGGTGAATCTCCGGCCATGCGTAAAGTCAAGGATACGATTTTCCGCCTCTCGGATACGGATGCCAATATTCTGATTTTGGGTGAAAACGGTACCGGAAAGGATTTGGTAGCCAGAATGCTGAAACATTTCTCTCCCCGTGCTACAGAAGCCTTTGTCACCATCGACTTGGGAAGCATTCCGGAACAGTTGTTCGAAAGTGAACTTTTCGGCTACGAAAAGGGCGCATTTACCGATGCCCACAAATCCAAACCTGGACGGATGGAAATGGCTTCGGGAGGAACGCTTTTCCTCGATGAAATCGGGAACTTGTCGCTTCCGATGCAAGCCAAGCTGCTGACGGCACTGGAGAAACGGCAAATTGTCCGTTTGGGGGCCGTAGAGCCCGTCCACATCGATATTCGGTTAATATGTGCTACAAATGCTCAACTGTTGGATAAAGTAGGCGAAGGTTCATTCCGACAAGATTTACTTTACCGTATCAATACCATCGAATTGCATATTCCTCCTCTTCGCGAACGGGGAGAAGACATCATCCTGCTGGCCCAGCATTTTCTGGATACCTACAACCGGAAATACCATAAATCCATCACCGGACTGAACCGTGAAGCCCGTAACAAGTTGTTGAAATATACTTGGCCTGGTAATGTGCGTGAGCTTCAGCACATTCTGGAACGGGCAGTCATCTTGAGCGAGAACCACATCCTGCGTCCCGAAGACTTTCTTTTGCCGAAACAGAAAGGACAGGCCAGGGATTTCGATGAAGAGGAATTGAACCTGGAGAAACTGGAACGCCGGGCCATCGAACGGGCGCTCCGTCAGAGTGGAGGGAATTATTCCCTGGCCGCCGAAATGTTGGGAATTACCCGTTTCGCCCTTTACCGGAAAATCGATAAATTGAAGCTGTAGCCTATGAAAACCTTTTCGTATTGCCTCCTGACCCACATTCTTGCCCTGGTAGTATGCATTGCCGTAGGGGTAGTCAGTTTCGTGCATGGGCTTTTGTTTTCCAGCTTCGCCTGTACATTGATAAGTATCGGCATCTGCTTCAGCATGTACCGCATCCAGCGGAGAACGGTGGAGAGCCTGAAGCGGACCATCGCCTGCCTGAAACGGAAGGATTTCAGCGGTATCGTTCCGCCGGCCTTCGCCGACAAGGAAATCCGGGAACTTTCTTCAGAACTGACGGAGGTTATCCGGGAACTCAAAGAAAGCCTGCTGGATGAGGAAGCCAAATACCAGTATTACGAAAATCTCTTGAATAAGGTAGATACGGCGGTCATCGTCTGTAGCGCTACCGGAAGGATTGACTGGATGAACAAGACGGCACTCCACCTGTTGGGCGATACGGCTACCCTTCCCGGCGAGATTCCCGAGGCACTGGAACAACAACATCAGATTGTCCGTCTGAACAACCAGACACCCGGTCTGGAACTGGCCGTCTCGTCCACACTGATTACTATCAAAGGAAGGGAACGCAGCATCATCACCCTGAAGAATATCCATTCGGCACTGGAAAAGACGGAGATGGAGGCCTGGCAGAAACTGATCCGGGTACTCACCCACGAAATCATGAACTCCATCACGCCGATTATCTCCTTGTCGGATACTTTGAGCGAAAGGAGCCGGGAATATCCGCAAAGCGAACATACCCGTACGTCCATCTCGCAGGGACTGGACATTATCCATCGCCGTTGCAAAGGACTAATGGAGTTTGTGGAAAACTACCGGAAACTGACCCGCATTTCACCACTGGTCAAGACTTGTATCGAAGTAGATGCTTTCTTTGAGGATTTGAAAAGATTGGTTGCCGAAAACAACGTCTGTTTCCGGGTGGCAAAAAAAGGGATGGTTTGGAACGCTGATAGACCTCAGATGGAACAGGTCTTTCTGAATCTCCTGAAGAATGCCCGCGAAGCCTGTAGCCGGCGGACGTCACCGAAAGTGGAAGTACTTGCGGAGCCGATGACAAACGGCATCCGTTTCCTTGTATCGGATAATGGAGAAGGAATTTTACCCGAGGTGAAAGAGCGTATCTTCGTCCCCTTCTTCACCACCAAACCGAACGGTTCGGGTATCGGACTCAGCCTATGCCGGCAAATTGTTTCCCTGCACGGCGGACGAATCTACGTAGAGTCGGAACTGGATAAAGGTACCCGCTTTGTCATGGAATTGCCTAGGTAAGTAGATACCAGTTGACCGAAACAAAAATGTAGGGACGCACGGCTTGTGCGTCCTAATAAACACATTCGAGCCCCAAAATCCGGATGCCCCATCATGCCCGATATAAAGCCCCATTCAACAAGTAAGGGCGAGAATCCCTCGCCCTTACACAACATTATAAACTTCTCGTCAATAGCTCAACTTGATTCCGGCAAAATACGAACGCGGCATACCCGGTCCGTAGATGTAACCCGAGTCACGGTCAGCACCCTGGTCGAAATCATTTTGATAAGCATTGAAGAGGTTCTGTACACCTGCGTTTACCTGTAGGTTAATGCTCTTGTAAAGCTTGAAATCATACCCTACCTTCAGCCCCACATCCATGAACTTGCGGGTCTTTTCCGTCCGGTTTTCCGAGATATAGCCCTTGTGATGCTCCACCAGCATGCTTCCGGTGTAGGTACCCGACAATGCCACGGTCAACGGCGTAATCGGGTTGTAGGTCATCGTAAAATAGCCGTAGGTATCCGGTGTACGGAACATTCGTTTTTCCGGAGCCACATCGCCGGCATCGCTCCACGAACGAGCTTCCTTGTACTCGGCTTTCTGAAGAGTGACTCCGGCCTGCAATTGCCAGATGTTGCGCCATGCCAGCTTACCTTCCACCGTCAATCCGTATACTGTGGCTCCTTTCTCATTACCGCGTTCTATTATCAGCACCCCGTCTTCCACACCTAGGTCGGTCAGGGCAAATACATCCGATAGGTCAGTATAGAAACCTTCTACCAGCAAATTGCCCTGCCAGTCACCCCAGCTATGATACATGTCGGCCGAAAGGCTGAAGCTTTGCGACTTCTCTTCCTTCAGGTCATCGGCCAGTTTAATCATCGACACGCTTCCACCCACGTTGGCGATGTGCAGGTCCTCGTCGAAGGCCTGAGGTGCACGAAAGCCAAATGAGTAACTGGCACGCAGGTTGATGTTATCAGTCGGATTATAGCGCAGGTTGACACGCGGACTGAAAACCGGATGATCCAGCAGGTTGTGCTTGTCCAGACGGCCGCCGATAAGGAAACTCCATTGCTTGTTTTTCCATTCGTTCTGGGCAAAAGCACTCACGATGCGGACTTCCTGGTCTGTATAGCGTTTGTAGCCCCACATGTTGTCCTCCAGATTGTCCTGGTTGTATTCCAGACCGGCTGTAAGGTCAGCCGGCATGAACAGGCAACGGTCAAAATGGTAACTGTATTGCGTTCCGGCTACCCAAGTCAGGTCAGTCGTCGCACCATAAGCATTCAAATCCTGACCACCTCCGTAATAGCTGTCACGTTTGATGTGCTGGGCCGAAGCATACACGCCCAAACGATGCTTCTCGTTGGGTGAGAAATAATCAAATTTCAATCCTCCGGTATTGATGCTATGCTCTGTCTGTTCAGCGATATTTGCTTCGTGAGCCGGACGGTCCAGCATATCGCCTCCTCGGCGGAACTCTTCCAGATGATGATACTCGAAAGTCAGTTTCGAATAAGTACTGGTTTTGATGTAAGAACGGAAACCCACTGTCTGGTTTTCCAGCTTCGGAAGTTCTGTGAATCCGTCGCCGTCATGATCGTAACCGCTTCGCTGACGGTTCTGCCCGAAAAGTGCCAGTCCCATCTTCTGATTATCCGTTACTAGTGAAGCGTTCACCATCGTATTGTTTTCGAACACATTCAATCCGCCGATACCGGTCAGTGTATGCGAAAGTTGTGCGGAGTTACGAGTCGGTTCCTTAGTGATGATATTGATGGTTCCCGCAATGGCCGATGAACCGAACAGGGCCGAGCCACCGCCACGCATTACTTCCACCCGGTCAATCATATTGGCTGGAATCTGTTCCAGACCATATACACCCGAGAGTGCGCTGAAGATGGGCCGTGAGTCAATCAGAATCTGGGTATACGGACCGTCCAGACCGTTGATACGTACCTGTTGATACCCGCAATTCTGGCAATTGTTCTCCACCCGTACTCCCGGCTGGAAGTTCAGTCCCTGCGCCAGACAGGTGGAATTGGTATTCTCGAAGGTCTGCATTGACATAACGTTGACCAGAGTCGGAGCCATGCGTCGGGTTGTCTCGTTTCGGTTGGCCGAAACCACCACTCCCTCAATAGCTATCAAGTCTTCTTCGATTTCAAAATTCAACTCTACAGTCTGTCCCTTTTTCAGGTTTACTTCTTTTCTGACGGTCTTATATCCCATGGAGGAAACCTCCACGGTACATTTCCCTTCTTTCAGATTCTTCAAAAAATAATGCCCTGTTTCATCAGTCGTAGTTCCGATGGTGGTCCCCTTCAAGGCCACACTGATGAACGGCAGATGCTCTCCCGAATGTTTGTCTACTACATGACCGATCAGGTTTGCATCCGATCCGTCAGTCACCGGTTCGTACGCATATGCGTACTGAGGGAACAATATACAAATTGCTCCCCATAAGATAATGGTAAATATTTTCATTGGAATAATATTTCGTTTGTAATTCATTTACAGCTGTTTCACGCTAGGAACAGCCTCTTTCATCTTTTTTACAAACGAGAGGGAGGAGCCCGAAGATGGTAACTCCGGATCTCACGGAGTACAGGTTTACCGCCCGTCGGATTAGCTATCAGAACGGCAAGCAGAATCAACCACAAGGGTAAATCCACTGAAGTGGATTCATTACCCGATGAGACGATGGCCGACAAATAAAGAATGGTTTCATACTGGACACCCGTATGAGCATGTCCGGTATGGAAAGGATGTGAGTGCACAATGACTACCCCGTTCACCACGTGCGAGTGGGTAAACAGTGTAATACCGCACCAATATAATGAAAACAACAGGAGCAAAAGCCACCCTGTTTTCCTGTACTCCTTTTTCTTCATTTTTACTTTGGCCTTTGGAGTCGGCAAAGTTATTCATTTTACCTTCATCCGCAAAATTCTTTACACGGTATTCATAAGGTTTATAATTGATTTTTGGAAATATTTCAAAACCGTTTGAAAGTCGGTATAAGGATAACTGAATTTTCAGCGAAACAGCTATTACTTTTTCTTTTGGACGGCTAAAAGAAAAAAAATAAAATGACTCATACATGACTAAACTTCAAAGTCATCCTCAGTTCCTGTAACGGAAACGGATATTGATACAATGCGAAACGGCGTTCGGTCTTGCTCTCGGTATAATGCCAGAGATAAAAGAGATTGTAAATGATCCGACACACGATTTTTATAAATAACATCACTCTTCACACCGCAACACATATCCTTTTTTCATCAGCGATTCTATGCTGACCGTAGGATCATGCTTCAACGCCTTACGGAGATAGGTTATCTGTACGTTTAAAGCTAGAGAGTTAGCATACGATACACTTCCCCACACTGACTCCAGAAGCTGGTCACGGGGAACGGAACGGTTCATATTCACGGCCAACAGACGCAAAATATCGGCCTGACAGGGATTGAAAGAAGGGTTTCTGCAACTTGCATCTTATCCATCGGCCAACTAAAAAAGAAGCTGTCCCAGTATGAACGAACTAAAATAATTTCCTACATTTGCGGAAATCTTTTAAAAACATGCAACCGTGAAAAAGAAACAGAAACCATCCACTCAGTTACGTTTCCGCCGATGGAGCCGGAACGCCTACGGTGCCTTTGCCAGCATCGGACGCGCCGTCACCATCGGATGCCTGCGTGCGGACATGACCGACGTATCGCTCCGGAAACAGGGAGGCACGGTGCAGACAATCTCCAATTCTATGACCATTGAAACATTGAAACAACAGGTACTGGGAGGGCTTGACATATCGCCCGAACAGGCCGCCTGGCTGGCCAACACGGCCGACCGCGAGGCCCTCTACACGGCCGCGCACGAGATTACCCGGGCCCGGGCCCAACACGAGTTCGACATGTGTTCCATCATCAATGCCAAATCCGGCAAGTGTCCGGAGAACTGCAAATGGTGCGCACAGTCTGCACATTACAAGACCCAAGCCGAAACCTACGATCTACTACCTGCCCAGCAATGCCTGGAACACGCCCAGTACAACGAACGGCAAGGTGTCAACCGTTTCTCGCTGGTGACCAGCGGACGGAAACCTTCCTCCAAACAACTCGCACAACTCTGCGAAACTACCCGCCACATGCGGCAACATTCTTCCATCCAACTATGTGCTTCTCTGGGGCTTCTCAACGAAGATGAACTACGGGCCTTATACAATGCCGGAATCACCCGCTACCATTGCAACCTGGAGACCGCTCCCTCCTACTTCGCCCATCTTTGCAGCACACACACCCAACAGGAAAAGCTCAATACCCTACAGGCTGCCCGTAACGTGGGCATGGACATCTGTTGCGGCGGTATCATCGGTATGGGCGAAACGATGGAACAACGCATCGAGTTCGCCTTTACCCTGAAGAACCTGCATGTGGAATCCATTCCCATCAACCTGCTCAGCCCCATTCCGGGAACACCTTTGGAAAACCAGCCGCCCTTGAGCGAAGAAGAAGTGCTGGTCACCATCGCCCTGTTCCGCTTCATCAATCCGACTGCTTACCTCCGTTTTGCCGGCGGACGCTCCCGACTCAGCCAGGAAGCCGTACGGAAGGCCCTGTATATCGGCGTCAATTCTGCCATCGTAGGAGACCTCCTTACCACCCTCGGCTCGAAGGTATCGGATGACAAGAAACTCATCCGGGAGGCAGGCTATACGTTCAATTCCTCCCAGTTCGACAAGGAGCATCTGTGGCATCCATATACCTCTACCTCCCATCCGCTTCCGGTCTACAAGGTGAAACGGGCTTCGGGTGCCACCATCACTATCGAGGACCCGGAAAACCCAGACAAGGAACGCACCCTGATAGAGGGCATGTCCTCGTGGTGGTGCGCCGTACACGGCTACAACCATCCGGTTCTGAACCGTGCCGCCGAAGAACAACTGAGCCGCATGTCACACGTCATGTTCGGCGGGCTCACACACGACCCGGCCATTGAGCTCGGCCAGTTGCTGCTTCCCCTGGTTCCTCCTTCCCTGCAAAAGATATTCTACGCCGATTCCGGCTCTGTAGCCGTCGAAGTCGCCCTGAAGATGGCCGTCCAGTACTGGTACGCCAAGAGCCTGTCCGAAGCCTCGGAAGCGCACCTGGCCCGGAAAAACAATTTCATCACCATCCGTAGTGGCTACCACGGCGATACCTGGAATGCCATGTCCGTATGCGACCCCGTCACCGGCATGCACTCCCTCTTCGGTCCGGCGCTTCCGGTCCGTCATTTTGTCCCCCAACCCCGTTCCCGTTTCGACGGCGAATGGAATCCAGACGACATCCTGCCGTTGAAAGAAGCCCTCGAAACCCATGCTGATACCTTGGCCGCCCTGATTCTGGAGCCCATCGTACAGGGAGCCGGAGGCATGTGGTTCTACCATCCGCAATACCTGCGTGAAGCCGCCCGTCTCTGCCGGGAACATCAGGTCCTGCTCATCTTTGATGAGATAGCTACCGGCTTCGGACGTACCGGCAAGCTCTTTGCCTGGGAACATGCCGGTGTGGAACCGGACATCATGTGCATCGGCAAAGCGCTCACCGGAGGGTATCTCACCCTCTCGGCCGTGCTCGCCACCAACCAGGTAGCCGATACCATCTCCAACCATACTCCGGGCGTCTTCATGCACGGCCCTACCTTCATGGGCAATCCGCTGGCCTGTGCCATCGCCTGCGCCTCGGTCCGTCTGCTCACCTCGCCGGAATACGACTGGCAAGGCAAGGTACAGCGCATCGAAGCCCAACTGAAGACCGAACTCGCTCCGGCTCGTGAACTCCCTCAGGTAGCCGATGTCCGTGTCCTGGGTGCCATCGGTGTCATCGAGACCCGTGAACCCGTCGACATGGCCCGAATGCAGAGACGCTTCGTCGAAGAAGGTATCTGGGTGCGACCATTCGGTAAACTGGTGTATCTGATGCCGCCGTTCATCATCCGCCCCGAAGAACTGACACGGCTTACCAATGGGCTCATTAAAACGTTAATCAGTTAAAAGTTAAAAATTAAAAGTTAAACGGTGATCAGAACACGTTCAGAAAACCGTTAGGCGGATAACAATCTCCGCCACTATGGCACAAAGAAAAGCCACAAATTCCGGCCTTAGTTTTGAGCTGAGAAAGCGAAGAAAAGGAACCCGGCGAAAAGAAGTGCAGACTGTTTGAGCGAAGCGAGTTCCTGCACTTCCGACGGGAGCCATTTCGTAGCCGACTCAAAACTGCAGCCGGCGGTTTTTCTTTTTGTTACCTTTTTCTTTTGGACGCCCAAAAGAAAAAGTAAGAACCATCCAGTTAATCCGAAAGGACCCTACGGCAATGCGAGCGGGTAGACCCCGCCCCTACAACTATATAAAACCTAATCAACTAAGACCTTGTCAACTGAAAGAAATATGGACTTCATGCACCAACAACTCCAACAACTGGAAGCGGCCAGCAACTTGCGCCACCTTCCAGCCCTCATACACGACGGACGAGACGTCGTGGTAAACGGCCAACGCATGCTGAACCTCTCCTCCAACGACTACCTCGGACTGGCAGCCGACCGCGACCTGCGGGAAGAATTTCTGGAGACACTGACTCCCGATACCTTCCTGCCCACCTCCTCGTCATCGCGCCTGCTCACCGGCAACTTCACAGGTTATACCGAGTTGGAACACGAACTCGCCCGACTCTTTGGAACAGAAGCTGCCCTGGTATTCAATAGCGGATACCACGCCAATACCGGCATCCTTCCCGCCGTCAGCGATGCCCAGACTCTCATACTGGCCGACAAACTCGTACATGCCAGCCTGATTGACGGCATCCGCCTGTCGGCAGCCCGATGTATCCGTTACCGGCACAACGACTTGGCACAGGCCGAGCGGCTCGTCGAAGAACATCACCAAACATACAGCCGGATTATTCTGGTCACCGAAAGCATCTTCAGCATGGATGGCGATGAAGCCGACCTGCGGGCACTGGTAGCCCTAAAGAAACGGTATGACAAGCTCCTGCTCTACGTCGACGAAGCCCATGCCTTCGGCGTACGTGGCCTGCACGGACTGGGTTGTGCCGAAGAAACCGGATGTATCGGCGACATCGATTTCCTGGTAGGCACCTTCGGAAAAGCCGCCGCTTCGGCCGGAGCCTACATCGTCTGCCGTCAGGTGGTACGCGATTACCTCATCAACCGGATGCGTACTTTCATCTTCACCACCGCCCTGCCACCCGTTAACATCGCCTGGACCCTGTTCATCGTACGTAAGCTGGGTGGTATGCACGAGCGGCGCGCACACCTGGCACACATCGGCCGCCTGTTGCGAGACGCCCTGACGGCACGGTCGTACACCTGCCCCAGCACCAGCCACATCGTGCCCCTGATAGTCGGTCCGAGTGCCAACACCGTCCTCCGTGCGGACCAGTTGCAACGCCACGGCTTCTATGCTCTGCCCGTACGTCCGCCTACGGTTCCCGAAGGCACCTCCCGCATCCGCTTCTCCCTGACCGCCGATATCCGTGAAGACGAAATCCTCCGGCTCATCTCCTGCATTCCCGAAAAGTCATGAACCCTTTAAAACGAAATTTCCATGAAACAGATATACCTGATACACGAACATCATCCGCGTCTCCTCCTCTTCTTTGCGGGTTGGGGCGCCGATGAAACCCCTTTCAAGAACTACCGTCCCGCCGATAGCGACTACATGCTCTGCTACGATTACCGAAGCCTGGATTTCGATACCTCTCTCTTGGCGGAATACACCGACATAAGGGCAGTAGGCTGGTCGATGGGCGTCTGGGCTGCCACCCGTATCATGGCCTCTTTCCCGCTTCCCGTCAGCCGTCGGATAGCCATCAACGGAACTCCCTTCCCCATAGATGAGGAACTGGGCATCCCGCCCGCCATCTTCCAGGGGACACTGGACGGGCTGACCGATGTCTCCCTACATAAGTTCCTGCGCCGAATGTGTGCCGACAGCGCTGCCTTCAAGGACTTCCTGCAACGCACACCCCGCCGCCCACTGGAAGAGTTACGTGAAGAGCTGGCCGCCATCGCCCACAGCTACACCACCCTGCCTCCGTGCGAAGCGGTGTGGGACCTGGGCATAGTAGGAGCCGCCGACCGCATCATTCCTCCGACGAATCAGGAACGGGCGTGGAAGAAGCTGGGCGTGCCCATCCGTCAGACTGCCGATGCCCATTATCAGGAAGCCTTGTTTCACCGATACCTGCAGGACATATGGACAAACGACTGATAGCCGAACGTTTCGCCAAGGCACGCGGTACCTACGACCGAGAGGCACGGGTACAGCAACAGGTGGCCGAAAAGATGATGCAGCTAATCCTGCAACATACCGGAGAGAATCCCGGCCGATACCGGAACGTCGTGGAATTCGGTTGCGGTACCGGCAGCTATTCCTCCCTCCTCTTGCATACCCTAAAGCCCGATACCCTGTTGCTGAACGACCTTTGCCCGGAGATGGAAGAATGTGTAAGAAATTTACCAGATACCGGTCACTTCCCGAAGGCGGAACTATCGGCCGGGAATACTGACATCCGTTTCGTGCCCGGTGATGCCGAGGAACTGGAATTCCCTGCCAGTACTGACCTGATGACCTCCTGCTCCACCCTGCAATGGTTCAACAATCCGGCCGCCTTCTTTGCCCGTAGCCACCGTTTTCTGAAGCCCGGCGGCATCCTGGCCTTCACCACTTTCGGACCGTCAAACATGCACGAAATCCGTACCCTGACAGGCCACGGACTGGAATACCTGTCCTTAGACGAAGTACGGCAACTGGTAGCCACGCATTTCGATGTCCGCTACGCCGCCGAGGAAGTGGTCTCCCTCCCCTTCGCCGACCCGACGGCCGTCCTCCGTCACCTGAAGCTGACCGGTGTCACCGGTACAGAGAAACGGATGTGGACGCGTGGACGTCTGCAGGCCTTTTGCGAAGATTATATTCATCGGTTCGCACAGACAGACGGAAAAGTAACCCTGACTTATCACCCCATTTATATTATCGCTCAAAACAAATCCTTATGAATACGAACAACATTTATTTTGTCAGTGGCATCGATACAGATGCCGGGAAAAGCTATTGTACAGCCTGGCTGGCCAAGGAACTTGCCAACAAAGGCCACCGGGTCATCACCCAGAAGTTCATCCAGACGGGCAACGTCGGCCATAGCGAGGACATCGACCTCCACCGCCGCATCATGGGCACGGGATACCTGCCCGAAGACCGGGAAGGTCTGACCATGCCCGAAATCTATTCCTATCCCTGCTCGCCCCATCTGGCCGCACGCATCGACGGGCGCCCCATCGATTTCGACAAGATTGAACGTGCCACCCTCGAACTGGCTAGCCGCTACGACCGGGTACTGGTGGAAGGAGCCGGCGGTCTGATGGTCCCCCTTACCGAGGACTTTCTCACCATCGACTACGTAGCGCAGAAGCGTTATCCGCTCGTCTTTGTCACTTCGGGCAAGCTGGGCAGCATCAACCATACCCTGCTGAGTTTCGAGGCCATCCAGCGCCGAGGAATCACCCTCGATACGGTGCTCTACAACCTCTATCCACCGGTGAAGGACACTACCATTCAGGAAGATACGCAGGCGTATATCCAACGCTATCTGGAAAAGTATTTTCCCGGAACACACTTCCTGACGGTTCCAGTGCTCTGATAGGAATGACTGGAGTTTTTTAATAATAAAAATGTAACACGAGGAAACGTCCGTTCGTTTCACCTCATACGAACGGACATCCTTATGCAAACGAACGGACATAATGAATAAAACGTCCGTTCGTTTTTTCATAAGATAAAAATAGTAGTGAATACACATATTTTTCATCATATTTTCCCTGCTTTTTTCAAAATTATTCGGCCATTTTGAAAAAATTTCATACTTTTGGGCAAAATAATGAAAACACTTAAATTTATCACATCATGAGAAATATCTTTACGACACTGTGCGCCGGTATCGCCCTTTCATTCATGGCAACCGCCGGATATGCACAGGCAGGAGATGTAAAGTCTTACAACGAAGGCATCAACATCATTCCAATGCCACAAAGTCTGACACAGAACAAAGGTTTCTTCCAACTGACAGACCAGACTACACTGGGAGCTACTGCACCAGAAGCAAAGACTATCGCCGAATTCTTTGCCGCCAAAATGCGGACCGCTACCGGCTACAACATCCAGGTTGCCGATAAAGGAGATATCAAACTGGTCATCGATACCAAACTGAAAACCAACGATGAAGGATATACCCTGAATGTTACTCCCAAGGGCGTGACCATCAAAGGTAAGACTGCTCAGGGTTTGTTCTACGGTATGCAAAGTTTAATGCAATTGCTTCCGGCTGAAATAGAAAGCCCTGTCAAAGTAGAAGGTGTCAACTGGCAGGCCCAGGCGGTCAGCATCAAAGATGAACCGCGCTTCGGCTATCGTGGACTGATGATTGACGCTTGCCGTCACTTCATGCCGGTAGAAGATGTCAAGAAACAGCTGGACGTGATGGCACTCTTTAAGCTGAACCGCATGCACTGGCACCTGACAGACGATCAGGGCTGGCGAATCGAAATCAAAAAATACCCGAAACTGACAGAAGTAGGTTCTACCCGTATCGACGGTGAAGGCACCGAACACAAAGGATATTATACCCAGGAAGAAGTGAAGGATATCGTAAAATATGCTGCCGACCGTTTCATTACTATCGTGCCGGAAATCGAATTGCCGGGTCACGAACTGGCTGCCATTTCCGCCTATCCGGAACTCTCCTGCCAGGGACAACCCATCACTCCACGTATCATCTGGGGTGTAGAAGACATCGTAATGTGTGCCGGTAAGGAAGAACCGTTCAAGTTCCTGGAAGACGTCATCAGCGAAGTGGTACCTCTTTTCCCGGGCGAATACTTCCACATCGGCGGTGACGAATGTCCGAAGACCAGTTGGAAAAACTGTCCGTTATGCCAAAAGCGCATTCAGGAGGAAGGCCTGCAGGCTGAAAACGGTCATAGTGCAGAAGAAAGACTCCAGAGCTACTTCGTACAGCGTATGGGAAAAGTAGTAGAAAAATTCGGCAAGAAGATGATTGGCTGGGACGAAATTCTGGAAGGAGGACTGGCACCAAGCGCCACAGTCATGTCCTGGCGTGGTGAAGAAGGCGGTATCGCCGCCGCATCGATGGATCATGATGTCATCATGACTCCGGGCGGAAACGGTATGTATCTCGACCACTTCCAGGGTGACAGCAAGGTAGAACCGGTTTCTATCGGTGGATACACAACTTTGGAAAAGACCTACAGCTACAATCCTACTCCAGATACACTGGTAACCATGAAGAAAGACCATTACATCAAAGGTGTACAGGCGAATGTATGGAGCGAATACCTCTACAATACTGCTCTCCGCGAATACCGTACTTTCCCACGTGCCCTGGCTTTGTCTGAAATCGCATGGACCCAAGTAAAGAATAAAAATTACAAGGATTTTGAACGTCGTATCAACAACGCTTATGTTCGTCTGGACGGCCACAATGTAAACTATCACATTCCGCAACCGGAACAGGCAAACGGTTCCTGCAACACGGTAGCCTTCACCGACAACGTATCGGTAAGCTTCACTACCAGTCGTCCGGAAACTATGGTCTATACCCTCGATGGTACAGAACCGACTGCCCAGTCAACGGTCTACACCGGCCCTATCCAGTTCGATAAGATCACTACCCTGAAGATTGCTACTTTGCTTCCTTCCGGCAAGCTGAGCCGCACACGCACTATTCTGGTTGACAAACAGCAGTTGGCTCCAGCCAAACAGGTAGCACAGACTACTCCGGGCCTGAACATGCAGGTAACAGACGGATATTACCTGAATACTCGTTTACTGAAAGATGCCATGGCTCCGGTAAAGGAAACAAAAGTCATCAGCGAAACCCGTGAACTGACTTCTTACGTGAAGACCGACGAATCTATGCGCGGTGTCAATCAGTATGCGGCCGTAGCTACCGGTTATGTAAATATTCCGGAAGACGGTGTCTATTATTTCTCTTCCGATTTGGAAGAAGTATGGATTGACGGCAAACTGCTCATCAATAACGCCAACGAAGTGAAACGATTCTCCCGCAACGATAACTCAGTAACCTTGGCAAAAGGTCTGCATGAAATCAAGGCTGTCTTCCTGGGACACATTATCGGCGGTTGGCCTTCCAACTGGAACGACGGTAGTATCAACATCCGTAAGAGTGATGCCGAAAAATTCACAAAGATAGACGGTAAGATGCTCTGCCATTAATTTTCTATCCATAACATATACCGAAGAGTCACAGAAACGAAGATTTGAATAATCTGAAACTTTCTGTGACTCTTTTTTTATTTATATGCTTCGGCAAACGATACAGGGACTCACTTGAGAATAAGGTTAAACAGATATTGAAAAAGAGCTCCTCAAACTGATATTTTTGTTACCTTTGTCTAGCAAATAAAATTAGACAATGGAACATACGGTATACAACTATTCGCTATGTATGGCATTGGCTCTGATGCTTTTCTTTGCCTTCGATTTCTTGATAGGGAAAGCCCCTGCCAAAACTATCTACAACAATTACCTGCGTTCACGACGCATCATGGGGGTGGCAATACTGGTACTCTCACTGAATTATGCGGTACACTTGTTTATTGGAATCCGCTTCATCAGCCACAATGCAGCCATACTGATGAACCTGTCCACCTATTTCTGCTGTTATTGGTTATTCAGCACTTCTCTTACGGCATTACTTGACAGGAAATACATCACACGCCGGCAGGTAATCACACACCTGTCCCTGTGGTTGCTGTTTACGACTCTTGCAGGCTGTGTCTTGTTATTTATCCCCAAAGGGAATACCCAAAATGTTGGAATTGTCATTATGGCTGTATCGCTGTTCGTATATGGTATCCTGCTTGCCCGTAAACTACTCCTCACTTACCATAAGGCTATCCGCTCCTCGGAAGACATTTATTCGGACGACATCAAAATATACGTCAATTGGATGTCCGTTATCACGTATTGGGCAGTAATTTACGGAATAAGTTGCGGATTGCTCACCTTCCTTCCCGATGACTGGGTTTTCGGATGGATACTTTCTTCTATTCCTTTCTATATTTATCTGTACCGTTCCTTCTACAATTACCTCATGTTCTACGAACAAGTGGAACGAGCAATCGAAATAGATGAAGTACAAGACAACCCGGAGCAAACTGTTCAGGAACAACCGAATGACAAGTTGCCGCATTATCATGAAAGCATAGCTCCCAAACTGACCTTATGGGTAGAACAAGAAGCGTTCACCCAGACTGGATTCACTATACAGGAGCTGGCCAGAACACTTCAGACGAACCGTACGTACTTAAATGAATACATCAAGAATACGTATCACGTTTCATTCCGTGAATGGGTAACCGGACTCCGCCTGGAATTTGCCAAGAAATTGATGAAGAAACATCCGGAGATGCCCCTGCAAAAAGTAGCAGAAGCATCCGGCTTTCTTTCGTTGAGTTACTTCATCAAAATCTTCTCGGAAAAAGAAGGATGCACACCCGCTAAATGGAAGAAGCAATAAGTCATGACACTTCTTATGTAAAAAACTTAACCGTCAAAGATTACAAGATATCTCATATATTTCGGATATTTCCAAATGGGAACAGCCGAAGGAAAGCATACAACAACTGTAATCCTACCCTGCAGATATCATCTTTCATGAAACCTGTGCGATATGGTTCGGAATAGCCAGACCTGAAAAACTTTGTTTTTCGTTTGCCTCTCCACGCTCCTTTTCGTATCTTTGCGTTCCTTTTTGATATAGGAAACCAACAAAAAAGAACCGATTGTCATGAAAATACAATTTATGAGTCTAGGTAGTGGAAGCAGCGGAAACTGCTATTATTTAGGCACAGAGCAATATAGCATCCTGATAGATGCAGGTATCGGCATCCGCTCCATCAAAAGAATTCTCAAAGAAAAGAACCTCCCGCTGGAACAGGTAAAGGCAGTTTTCATTACCCACGACCACGCCGACCATATCAAGGCCGTCGGGCATCTGGGAGAGAAGCATGGTATTCCCATTTATGCCACCCCCATTGTACACGAAGGAATTCGCCGCAGCTATTGCGTCACCGAAAAATTGTCGGGAGCACACATCCGTTACATTGAAAAAGAGATTCCTCTTTTATTGGAAGATTTCCGGATAACCTGCTTCGAAGTTCCGCACGACGGTTCAGACAACGTCGGCTATAGCATTACCATCGACGGCAAGAATTTCGCATTCCTGACAGACATCGGTCACATCACTCCGACAGCCGCAAACTACATCGCACAAGCAGACTACCTGATTCTGGAAGCGAATTATGATGAAACCATGCTTCAGATGGGGCCCTATCCTCAACACCTGAAGGTCCGCATTGCCAGTCCAAACGGACACCTCAGCAACCGCGAAATGGCCGAATTCATCTCTAAACACTTTCCGGAAAAACTGAAATACCTGTTCCTATGTCACCTCAGCAAGGACAACAATCATCCGGAACTGGCTTATAAAACCGTAGAAATGGCCTTACAACAACAAAATATCGCTGTAGGAAAGGATGTACAGGTTATTCCACTGAGACGCACTTTACCTTCCGATGTCTACGAGTTCTAAAAACCCATACAAATAAAAACAGTCCTGTCTGTACTCCCCAAGATGGAGTCTGACAGGACTGTTTCCATGTTTTGTATCATTCTCTTATTTCTTAAGACCAGCCAGAAAACAGGAAATTTTCTCCAACATTTCCTGCAAATCATCCGTCCCGCTACATAAAGTCTCTACAGGGCACTGTCCGGTCTGGGCCCTGTTCCGGATATAAGGGACCTCGGTAACAAAGATTACCGGAATGCCTTCCCGCTCCAGAACAGCTTTGGCCGGTCGGCTGATTACATCAGTATAGATTTCACCAACTTTACCTAACGCCATCAAAGCCGCGGCACCTTTTCCGATTACCTTATCTGCCACCTGCGCATGGTTCAGAAAATCCGGTTCGGTTTCCAACAGGTCATACAAGTCGGTCACTCCCCTACGGTGATAAACCCGTTCTTCACTTCCGTTACGGATGACGCAAGAATAGTTTCCGGCATGCAAACGCTCAATCATTTTCTCTGGAATCATCACAAAGTACCCTGTTTTAACTGTTCTACAAACTTATCAATGCGATGAAGCTCCTTCGGTATGTCAATACTTTGCGGACAATGTGGGTTACAAGTCTCACACCCGATACAATGGCTGGCTTGACGTAACTTCGGTACACTACGGTCGTAACCAATCAGGAATGCTCTACGTGCCTCCTGATAGTTAGGATCCTGTTGATTCTTCGGAACATTTCCCTCGTTCACACATTTATTGTAGTGAATCAGAATAGCCGGAATATCAATGCCGTATGGACATGGCATACAGTATTTACAATCGTTACAAGGCACGGTAGGATACTTCATCATCAATTGAGCAGTTTCTTCCAGAAAATCCTTGTCTTCCTCCGTCAATGGGACCAATGGTGAATAGGTGCGCAGGTTATCCTGCAAATGTTCCATATAAGTCATTCCACTCAGGACAGTCAATACCAGTTCAGGAGAACCGGCAAAACGGAATGCCCATGAAGCAACGCTATCCTTCGGCCGGCGCTCCTTCAGACGCGCAACGATATGGTCGGGCACATTCGACAATCTTCCTCCCAACAACGGTTCCATTATGATAGCCTTGATATTACGTTTCACCAGTTCACTATATAAATACTCCGCATTTACATTGTTACCCGATGCATGACGCCAGTCTACATAATTCAACTGAATCTGTACGAAGTCCCAATGCACCTGTTCGTGCATTCCCAATACTTCATCAAAAACAGCCTGTGTACCGTGGAAAGAGAAACCCAGGTTACGGATGCGCCCCGCCTTGCGTTCCTCTATCAGATAATCCAACATTCCGTTCTCAATATACCGCTTGCGGAAAGTTTCGATACCACCGTTACCGATGGAATGCAACAGGTAATAGTCGATGTAATCTACCTGCAAATCTTCGAACGACTGCTTATACATCTTAATAGAGTTCTCGCGGGTAAAATTACTGAAGTTCGAAAGTTTGGTAGCCAACTGGAATTTCTCACGAGGATGACGTTTCAAGGCAATTCCTGTAGTTTTCTCAGACCATCCCTGTACATACACCGGAGACGTATCGAAGTAAGTCACACCGTGCGCTATGGCATAATCCACCAGTTGATTAACCGCATCCTGGTCAATGACATTTCCGTCACCGGCCGGCGAAGGCAATGTCGGCCATCGCATACAGCCATACCCCAATAAAGATATTTTTTCTCCTTTATCCGAAGTGCGGTAAGTCATCTTATCAGTGGGAACCGGAGCATTCGGATCAACAGCAGCACCAGTGGTCTGTTTCTTATCGTCACAACCATAGAACAGTCCTCCAACGGTAGCTGTACTGATTCCTACAATCTTCAGGAAATCCCTCCGGTTCATTTTTTTATTATCCTCCATATATAAAGTAATTTTAAGCCGTTCACGGCATCAGATTAAACGTTGTCTTTCATGTCCTTCTACATAAATGGCACTGAACGGACGAGCCGGACACAGGTTTTCGCATGCTCCACAACCGATACAACGCTCCACGTTCACTGCCGGTATTTTCGGAGAATCCGGATCTCCTTCTATACTAGGTATCATCTGGATAGCTCCTGTCGGACAATGGCGTGCACAGTTACCACACGATACCTTATCCTTGACCGCTACACAATTGTCATACAGAAAAACGGCATGACCGATTTGAGTCGAGGATTTATCTGCCAAGGAAGCCAAGTGAATAGCATCTGTAGGACAGACCTCGGCACATTTGCTACACTCCGGACGGCAATAACCCCGCTCGTATGACATCTCCGGCTGCATGAATGTCTTCAAATCTGTAGAAGGACGAAGCACCTGGTTCGGACAAGCCGATACACACAACTGACAGGCTGTACAATGCTGGGTAAAATGTTTGGCGCTTTGGGCTCCCGGCGGCAAGATTTTCGTCTGCCGGTTCGGTATCTGTTTATCGAGAATGGTAGCCAGCCCACCGTCTACTTTCTTCTCCTGGGCCTTCAGGGTAGCACCTACCGTTACCGTAGCGGCAAGGGTCAGGAAACTACGGCGGGAATTATCCGGTTGTACTGGAATCTCATGTTCTTTTCCTTCTTTCTGCTTGAAACGGTTTTCGTAATGCAGCGCCCCATGCTTGCACGTACTGATACAATCCATACAAGCTACACAACGGCTATAATCTATTTCATGCTTTTCCAGATTGATACAAGCTGCCTTACACTTCCTGGCACACAACTGACAGTTCTTACATTTCGATGTATCAATGACCGGTCGGAATATAGAATATTTTGACAAGAATCCCAGAACGGTTCCTACCGGACAGATGGTATTACAATATGTACGTCCGTGTTTCCACGACAATATGAAAAGTATGACCACCGTTATCACCGCCACAACCAGCGTAGACAATCCTTTCATCCATACCTCTGTTTCATAAAACGCATAGCTATCTGCCCGTTCTGCCCAATATGCCAGCAAATTATTGCCCCACTGATAGACCGGCGCAAACAAAGTAGAAGCAATACGGCCGTACGAACTGTAAGGCGCTATAAGAGCAGCCAGTGGAACAAAGCCTGCCACTAAGGCTACAACAAAAAGAAGTAACATACCCCACCGCAGAGCAGTAAGCGGACGGGAATAAGAAAAACGGAACTTCTTCTTTTTCCGCTTGGAACTTATCCACGAAATAATGTCCTGAAAAACTCCCAATGGACAAATGACAGAACAATACACTCGTCCCAACAACAGTGTCAACACCACCAATGCCACTATAACCCCGACATTCAAAGCCAACACCGCCGGTAAAAACTGGATTTTAGCCATCCAGCCAAACCAAATATGAACTGTCCCTGTAAAATCCAAGAACAGAAGCGTGACCAATGTATAAAAGACAACGGCCAACGTCACTCTAATTTTACGCAACATATTTATATCTCTTTTCAGTTTATTCCTACCTTTTTCTAGCAAATATATAAAAAGTAGAAAAGAAAGAATTAAACACTTACCTCTGTTTTTCCTCAGAAACTGCTTATATAGACTGATTTTAGATAATAAAAAAAAGATGGGGTGAATAGAAAAAAGAGAGATTTTTGGTGGTATTGTTCAAATAAAACCGTAATTTTGGAAGCAGAAAAAATAAACTTTGTTAAACACTAAAAAAAGACAAACTATGAGCCGTGAAAAAACCCTCGTACTTTTAAAGCCCAGCACTGTACAACGTGGGCTGATTGGACAAATCCTTACCCGTTTCGAACGCAAAGGCCTTCGCCTGGCCGGTATCAAAATGATACAGTTGACTGATGAAATCCTGAATGAACACTATGCACATCTGAGTGCTATACCTGCTTTCCAACGTATCAAGAATTCCATGATGGCCGCTCCTGTCATTGCCTGCTGCTACGAAGGTGTAGATGCTGTACAGGTAGTGCGTGCCATGACCGGTGTTACAAACGGACGTGTTGCAGCTCCGGGTACTATCCGTGGTGACTTCGCCATGAGTCCGCAGGAAAACATTGTCCATACTTCTGACTCTCCGGAAAATGCATTGGTAGAGATCAACCGTTTCTTCAAGCCGGAAGAAATCTTCGACTATGAACAGAATGCACTTCCATACTTGTATTACATGGACGAATACAACGGTTAAAAAGGAACTGATTGTTTTAAATCAACAAATAAAGACTCCCTCAAAAGTCATTCTACATATCAGACTTTTGAGGGAGTTTCTCTAATATCAAGATTTCCTTTTATTCTTCCATCCAATCCAACTGTTTCCATGGATATTCACCATCATTCTTCTGAGGAGTTCCTGGTGTACTTCTTCCATCCCTGACATACTTGGCCATCAAAGCACGCAGACGGGAAACAATTTCAGGATGTTCCGCTTCTACATTTGTTGTCTCAGACGGGTCTTCCTTCATATTATAAAGTTGTACCGGAGGTAATGAATCCAATGCCAATGTATCAGTAGGCATCGGAGCACTCCAGCCACCGGAACTGGCAGAGAGCAACAATTTCCAGTCACCTTGGCGGATAGTAAACTGACCGTCGATGGAATGATGTACTGTCGCCTCACGTATCGGGTCTATTTCCGTTTCCGAGACAATTGCCGGAAGCAAATTATAACTGTCTTCTCCTTCAGAGTCCATCAGCTTGTATCCGTTGATAGCCGCAAATGTAGCATAAAAGTCCGTCAGGCAGACCGTTTGCTTCACTTCATGCGGTTTCGCACCCTTCGGCCAGCGCAGAATACACGGAATACGATGTCCTCCATCGAATAAATCAGCCTTATGCCCCCGGTAAATGGAGTTCGGCCGATGTCCCTGAGCCTCCATTTCCTTGATACCGGCAGACGGACTACATCCGTTGTCTGTTGTAAATACCACAATGGTATTTTCATCTTCTCCAGACTCCTTAATTGCCTGTAAGACCTTCCCTACCATAGCATCTACCATCAGCACAAAGTCACCGTATTCGCCGATTCCGGATTTACCCCGGAATTCTTCAGTCGGCAATATGGGAGTATGAGGGGCCGGTAAAGGCAAGTACAGAAAATAAGGCTGATCAGCCTTTGCTTTTTCCCTAATATAATTACAAGCCCTGTCTACCAGGTTCGGAAGTACCTGCTCATGGACGAAATCGGCTCCAGTAGGCCCCTTGCGCCACCAGCTGTATTTCCCCTCGTTCACCGTTTCCCTGTCCGGAAGCGACGTAGGCATATCATTCTCTATATAAACATACGGAGCCATATCCAATGACCCGCAGAATCCATAGAAATAATCAAAACCGCGGGTTGTCGGTCCATTCTCTACCGGCTTGCTGAAATCTACTTTATCCTTTCCGGCATCGATATTGTTCCAATCCCAACCCAAATGCCATTTTCCGATACCGGCTGTAGTATAACCTTGTTTACGAAGCATCGATGCCATAGTTTCCCTGTCAGCCGGAATCAATGCCTTGTCATAACCATACAATACATTGTCTTTCAAGGTAGAGCGCCAGTTGTATCTTCCAGTCAGAATACCGTAACGGGTCGGAGTACTGACCGAAGAACTGGAGTGCGCATCTGTAAATACGACTCCTTCCTGAGCCATCCGATCAAGGTTTTCAGTCTTCAATTTAGAATTGTTGTCGAAATAAGATACATCACCATACCCCATATCGTCAGCCAGAATAAAAACGATATTCGGCTGTTTTCTATCCTCTGTGCATGAGAGTAGAGAAAGCATAGCTGTAGTAGCTAAAAATACATTTTTCATAGTCTGATATTATGTGATAAAAATAGGCGATTACTGTCTGAAAAAAGAACTACAATATTTTTCTTATAAACTTCACAAAAGTAAGAAATGCCTTCTATTTTGTTTACCTTTCTGATGAAATTTTTTAAAGTAAATCATTTTCAGCTGTCAAAGTTTTAAGATATGGGTACAATATTTGGCAGCCTCCGTTCGATGCGTAATCAGGATAATGGTCTTCCGAGTACAGAAAGCCGCTAATCTTTCAAAAAGCAATGCCTCCGTTTCCTTATCCAGCGAAGCACTGATTTCATCCAACAGCAATACACTACCCGGCCTAAGCAATCCGCGGGCAATGGCAATCCGTTGTGCTTGTCCTTCGCTTAATCCTGTTCCTCTTTCTCCACATAAAGTGTCCAATCCATCAGGCAGTGTAAAGACAAATTCAGCGGCTGCTACATGAAGTACCTTTTTCATTTCTTCTTCAGTAGCATCAAACTTTCCCATCCGTAAATTATCCCGGATAGTTCCACTCAAAAGAGTATTCCCTTGAGGCACAAAGGCAAAATTACAACGAGTTTCAGGTGATATTTCCGTTTCTCCGGATTCGTCATACAATAGCATGCGTCCCTGTACCGGCTTTATCAATGCCAACATCAGCCTGATCAGTGTAGTCTTTCCTGCTCCTGTCTGCCCTAAAATAGCCGTCCGGCTACCCGGTTCAAAGCAATAGGAGAAATCCCGATAAATAACTTTCTCTTCTTCCGGATAGCTATACCCTATGTGCTCAAGGCGAATACCGGGTATTCCTTTCATCCATATCTGTCCTGCTTTCTTTTCTGCTTCCAATTTCTCCATTTCAGCCAAACGGTCGATGGAGGTCGATGCATGAATGAATCCCGGTATCAACTGAGCAATTTCAACCGTCGGACGCTGAATCTGCCCTACCAATTGTAAGAAAGCGGTCATAGTACCGAAAGTAATAGCCTCCTGATGCAACTGCATACATCCCCACACAAAAGCAATCATATACCCTCCGGAAAAACCGAAAGCCAACATACTTCGGGAAGTCATCGTAAACCGAGTACGTTTCATGGTTCTTGTATACAAGTCAGACTGCTCATTCCATAAACGGCCGACAACTCTATTTTCACATTCCATAGCCCGCATATTCGCGCTATGTTGCAATCCTTCTTGAATCATAGCCTGTACTTTGCTCTCCTTTTCACGGATCATACTGGTCATCCGTCTTAATTTCCGTGTAAAAAGTTTCCCTAACAGCATAAATACCGGTAAAATTACTACCAGAACCAGTGCTAACCGATTATCCAGCTTCAGCATCAGGCCAAAGGCGCCGAGCAACTGTACCAATGTGATGACAAATGTCGGAAATGAATTGGTCAGATTCGAGGTGACAATTCTCACATCCTCCTCTAAGCGCGAAGTCAAATCTCCGGAATGGAAGCCTCCCCGTTTGTATAAAGGTGAGACTAACAGATGAGCAAAAATCCTGACACGCAACACATTTTTCATCCTAATATCTGTCTGTGCATACAAATAGCCGTTACATGCACTGATAGCTATCTCCCCTAAAATCAACGCACACAACCAAGCAGCTCCAATCCACAAGTTTCCTTCTTTTACACCGGTAGCTATATCGACCATATGCTTGGAGGCCAGAATAAAGACCAGCCCCAGCCCTACCCGTATAATACCCAATACTGTCCCTGTCATTAAGCGTCCTTTTACTCCTTCTGAAGCTTCATAAATCCATCGTGCATACCATCTTATTCTATTGACTGTACTTTTCATGATTTTCCATAACATTTCCAGACAAAATAAGCCAAAAGTTTTCCGAATACCAAATTTCAACAAACAGTTTTTATTCCACGGATGATGGAATTTCATGACTTCTTCCTATATTTGCATACAAGCAAGATATATGTTTTCCCTCAAAAAATAGAACAATGAGAATCAAGAAAGGATTTGTATTACGGACATTAGGCAATGAATATATCATTTCCGGCGAAGGATTGGAACAGATAAATTTCACCAAACTCATTTCATTGAATCCATCTGCCGCTTACCTATGGAAAGAAATAGAAGAAAAGGATTTTGATGTGCAGACGTTGACCGATCTTCTGATGAAACGTTACACCGTCGATGAAAACACAGCATCGGCTGATGCCCAGAAACTGATAGACGCATGGAGCAAAGCCGGATTATTGGAAGAATAAACTGAATATCTGCATGAACAGTATACAATATTATCAAGTAGCCGGACATATTTTCCGCCTGCAACTGCCAACAGAATCTCCTTTGTGGAAGAAACTGGATAATTATGCTCCTTTTTCTATTGAAAATCCAGAAAATGTTGAACCAATCTTTACTCTCCAGATTACTGAAGCACCGACCTCCTATGAACCTGAAACGAACAAATGCATCGGTGAATTCGATTGTGATGCCGCCTACCTGAAACTGTTTGAGACGACCGACGGAGGACGAATGTTCTTCATCTCCCAAGGAAATAAAGAGAAGGCTTACCATCTCTATACTACAACAGACTACCGGAGTGCATCCCTTTACTTTCCTGCCGACGGCAACGAGAGTCTGCACATCTTTGCCATCAATAATGCAATGATGTTACTTTACGCCTTTGCTACTGCCACCCGTAACACTCTTCTTATTCATGCCTCGGTTATAGTCAATGCCAGAAAGGGATATGTTTTCCTTGGACGAAGCGGAACCGGGAAAAGTACACACAGCCGCTTATGGTTGAATCATGTAGCAGGAAGCGCGCTTCTGAACGACGATAATCCTGTCATAAGAATTATCGGGAAAACAGCCTATGTATACGGAAGCCCTTGGAGTGGAAAAACTCCCTGTTACAAGAACGAAGAAGCATCATTAGGAGGCATTGTCCGCTTAAGTCAGGCTCCCCGGAACGAAATTACCCACCTGAAAGGAGTTACGGCATATGCCGCTATCACACCTTCCGTTTCTGCCATGCGATGGGAACGCCAGATGGCCGATGGCATCCATGCAACCTTAGCCGCATTAACAGCCTGTACAGATATCTACCACTTGGAATGTCTGCCTGACAAGGCTGCTGCCTGTCTTTGTTCCGATACCGTCAGAAAGGAGAGAACATGCAACGCCTGAGTCTCCCCAACGAAGTCCTGTTACCGGAAGTGAAAAAATTACTGGCATCAGGGACTTGTGTCACCCTACGGACCAAAGGGAACAGTATGCTGCCTTTTATTGTAGGCGATCGGGACTGTGTGACCCTGGAACCGGTAAATAACCTTCATGTGGGTGATATCGTTTTGGCCCATTTGAGTAACGGACGTTATGTCCTGCACCGTATTCTATCCATAAAAGACAAACACATAACCTTAATGGGCGATGGGAATATTGCCGGAAGAGAATATTGCCTGATCTCTGACATTTGCGGGAAAGTGAAAATCATCCTCCGGAACGGAAAGAAAGCCATCAATCCGAATACTCCGTTTGCACAGAGGAAAGCATTTGTATGGATAAAATTATTGCCAGTCAGGAGATACCTGCTGGCAATTTACCGAAGAATTTATTTACGTAACATCAGGTTCTTGAACGATGGCGGATAAGGCGTCTCAAACTGCATCTGTTCTCCGGTTACCGGATGATAAAAACATAATTTAAAGGCATGCAGAGCCAACCGTCCCAACGGGTCTACCTCACAACCGTAACGCTGGTCTCCTACTACCGGATGCCCCAAAGACGACATGTGCACACGAATCTGATTCTTACGACCTGTTTCCAATTGCAATTCCACCAGTGAATATCCGTTGGCACGCTTGATGGTCCGGTAATGCGTTATCGAGAACTTACCCCCATCATCATGGTCGGAAGAACTGACATACAGCTTACGGTCCGTCAACCACGATTCTACTGTTCCATTATCCTTCTCCATATCCCCCATCACGATAGAGACATACCAACGGTCGTACACGATATCGTGCCAGTTGTCGCGCAAGGTATGTTGTGTCTGCTCATCCTTGGCATACATCATGATACCCGATGTCTCACGGTCCAGCCGATGCACTACAAAGATGCGGTTGTTGCGATGCTGGCGTTTTACGTATTCACTTAAGATATGCTGGGCAGTACGTTCCTTCTGATGATCGGTCGCTACAGAAAGCAACCCCTCTTTCTTTTCCACAACAATGAGATAAGCATCCTCGTACAGGATCTTCAACAATGGATGACGGAATTCATGTTTATGCTTCTCGTGACTGATTTGCACCTTCATACCCGGTCTCAACGGATAATTGTATTGCGTCTGGATATTGTTGTCTACCAGAACTACCCGGTTGGACAACAATGCCTTCACTCGGGTACGGCTGACACCGGCCATTTTTTTCATCAGGAACTCCATCAGCTCCGCCTGTTCTGTTACATTATATATGGTATATTTGGCAGCGGCCCGTGCTCTTGGACGTCCGCTACCTTGTTGATTCTTTCTTGACACGCTTTCTAGTTAAATATTGATAATAACCTATATCTTGCGGCAACCTCTCCGTTAATCAGTCCCGACGCTCCAACAGCACAACATTTTCCACATGATGCGTATGCGGGAACATATCCACCGGCTGTACGGCAGACACCTTGTAACGGCCGTCCAGCAACTGGAGGTCGCGTGCCTGAGTAGCCGGATTGCAACTTACATAAACGATGCGCTTCGGAGCCGCAAAAAGAATCACATCAATCACATCGTTGTGCATACCTGCCCGTGGAGGATCGGTAATGATAACATCCGGACGGCCATGCTCGGTAATGAAATCCTGAGTCAGGATATCCTTCATGTCACCGGCATAGAACAAGGTATTATCAATACCGTTGATTTCTGAATTCACTTTTGCATCTTCGATAGCTTCGGGCACATACTCAATACCTATCACCTTCTTAGCCTGACGGGAAACGAAATTGGCGATGGTTCCCGTACCAGTATACAAGTCGTACACCAGTTCGTTACCAGTCAGTCCGGCAAATTCACGTGCCACCTTATATAATTGATAGGCCTGTTCCGAATTGGTCTGATAAAACGATTTTGGTCCTACTTTAAAACGGAGCCCTTCCATTTCTTCAAAGATATGGTCATTACCCTTGAACACCTCCACTTCCAGGTCACCGATCGTATCATTACATTTGTTATTGATAACGTACAACAACGAAGTAATCTGCGGGAAACGGTCGCCTACGAATTGCAACAATTCCAGCATCTGTCTCTTTTCGGCATCCGATGTAATCTTACATTGCAGCAATACCATCAGCTCACCGGTAGACGAAGTGCGGACCATCATGTTCCGCAACATACCTTCCTGAGTACGCAGGTTGAAAAATGAATAGTTATGCTCATAAGCATAATCGCGGATGGCATTCCGTATCTGATTCGAAATATCATCCTGAAGCCAGCATTTCTCAATAGCCAACACCTTGTCAAATGCTCCGGGAATATGGAAACCTACCGCATTCATCTGGTCATACTGGACATCAGCCTTCACCTCTTCTTCTGTCAGCCAACGTTTGTTTGAGAATGTAAACTCTAGTTTGTTCCGATAGAAACGAGTCTTTTCCGAACCCAGTATCGGTCTGAATTCCGGCAATTCTACCTTTCCGATACGCGTCAGGTTATCAAATACCTGCTTCTGCTTGTACCGTATCTGGTCTTCGTATGACAGACATTGCCACTTACAACCGCCACATACACCATAATGCTGGCAGAACGGTTCTACACGCATCGGTGATTGTTCATGTATCTTCACAGCCACTGCCTCGGCATAATGATTTTTCTTTCGCTTCACCTGTAGATCGACCACATCGCCTGGAACCACATAAGGAACAAAGACTACCAGATCGTTTACTTTGGCCAAGGCCTTACCCTCTGCGGCCACATCGGTGATTGTCACCTTTTCCAGTAAAGGAAGTTCTTTTTTCTTTCTTGCCACGTCTCTTTTGTATAAATCCAATTTGGGACAAAGTTAATCATTTTTTCCGACAATCTACCATGTTTTCCAAAATAGTTCATTTTGCTAAGTCTACATAGCAAAAACATGTTGTAGAATAGGTTTAAATACTTTGAAAGTCTATAAAATATCAATAGATTTGCAATCAGTTAAACTTAAATAGCCTTTCAAAAAGAAAGTGAGAAACATACATAACACATATCAAACCTTAATTTCATAAACTAATGGAAAGAAAAAGAGTCTACACTTTCGGCAACGGACATGCCGAAGGAAAAGCTGACATGAGAAATCTTCTTGGCGGCAAAGGAGCAAATCTAGCTGAAATGAACCTTATCGGCGTACCTGTTCCTCCGGGTTTTACCATCACTACAGAAGTTTGTAACGAATATTTTGAGAAAGGAAAAGACAATGTTGTCAATCTGCTGAAAAACGATGTAGAACAGGCAGTAAAAGGAATCGAAGGTTTAATGAAATCTACCTTCGGCGACCCAACCAACCCGCTGCTCGTATCTGTACGTTCAGGAGCTCGCGCTTCCATGCCGGGTATGATGGATACCATCTTGAATCTGGGATTGAACGACGAAGTGGTTGCAGGCCTGGCAAAGAAGACTGGAAACGAACGCTTTGCATGGGATTCTTACCGCCGTTTCGTACAGATGTACGGTGATGTGGTTTTAGGAATGAAACCAACCAACAAAGATGATATCGACCCATTCGAAGCTATCATCGAAGATGTAAAGAAGAAAAAAGGAGTAAAACTCGATAATGAACTCGAAGTAGAAGACCTGAAAGAACTGGTAATCCGCTTCAAAGCTGCCGTCAAATCACAGACTGGTAAAGATTTCCCGAACGATGTTTACGAACAGCTTTGGGGAGCCATCTGTGCTGTATTCGATTCATGGATGAACGAACGCGCCATCCTTTACCGTAAGATGGAAGGTATACCGGCAGAATGGGGAACAGCCGTAAACGTACAGGCTATGGTATTCGGCAACATGGGCGAAACTTCAGCTACCGGTGTCTGCTTCTCTCGCGACGCTGCTACCGGCGAAGATCTCTTCAACGGTGAATACTTGATCAACGCTCAGGGCGAAGACGTAGTAGCAGGTATCCGTACTCCGCAACAGATTACCAAGATCGGTTCTCAACGCTGGGCTGCCCTCCAAGGCATTTCTGAAGAAGAACGTGCCAGCAAATATCCGTCTATGGAAGAAGCCATGCCGGAAATTTATGCAGAACTTGACGCCCTGCAGACTAAATTGGAAAACCATTATCATGACATGCAGGATATGGAATTCACTGTTCAGGAAGGTAAACTCTGGTTCCTGCAGACTCGTAACGGCAAACGTACCGGTGCCGCAATGGTACGCATCGCCATGGAAATGCTGGCACAAGGCCTGATTGATGAAAAGACAGCCATCAACCGTTGTGAACCGAACAAACTGGACGAACTGCTTCATCCGGTATTCGACAAGGAAGCACTCCGCAAAGCCAAAGTGTTGACACGTGGTCTGCCTGCTTCTCCGGGAGCCGCCTGCGGACAAATTGTATTCTTCGCCGAAGATGCCGGACGTTGGCGTGCAGACGGTCGTCGTGTCATTCTGGTACGCATCGAGACTTCTCCGGAAGATTTGGCTGGTATGACTAGTGCTGAAGGTATCCTGACTGCCCGTGGCGGTATGACTTCTCACGCAGCCGTTGTTGCCCGTGGCATGGGTAAATGCTGTGTTTCAGGTGCTGGAGCCATCAATGTTGACTACAAGGCACGTACTGTAGAAATAGACGGTCTCGTACTGAAGGAAGGTGACTACATTTCATTGAACGGTAGCACCGGTGAAGTATACGCCGGACAGGTTCCGACCCGTGCCGCCGAAGTTTCAGGCGATTTCGCTAAACTGATGGCTCTGTGCGACAAGTATACTCGCCTGACTGTACGTACCAATGCCGATACTCCACATGATGCTGAAGTTGCCCGCAAATTTGGTGCAACAGGTATCGGATTGTGCCGTACAGAACACATGTTCTTCGACAACCAGAAGATCGTTGCTATGCGTGAAATGATTCTGGCTCCAGATGTAGAAGGACGTAGAAAAGCATTGGAAAAACTGTTGCCGTTCCAAAAGGCCGATTTCAAAGGTATCTTCAAGGCAATGGACGGTTGTCCGGTGAACATTCGTCTGCTTGACCCACCTTTGCACGAATTCGTACCGCACGATGCAAAAGGTCAGCAGGAAATGGCAGAGGCTATGGGCGTTACCATCGAATATATCCGTCAGCGTGTAGAAAGCTTATGCGAACATAATCCGATGTTGGGACACAGAGGTTGTCGTTTGGGTAACACTTATCCGGAAATCACCGAAATGCAGACACGTGCCATCCTTGGCGCAGCTGTAGAACTGAAGAAAGAAGGTTACGATCCGCATCCGGAAATCATGATTCCGCTAATTGGTATCCTGTATGAATTCGAAGCTCAGGAAAAAGTGATCCGTGCAACAGCCAAGGAAGTGTTCGAAGAAGCAGGTATCGAAGTTCCATACAAGGTAGGTACCATGATTGAAATCCCTCGTGCAGCTCTGACCGCTAACCGCATCGCTTCACGTGCCGAATATTTCTCATTCGGAACCAACGACTTGACTCAGATGACTTTCGGTTACTCTCGTGACGACATCGCTACCTTCCTTCCGGTATACTTGGAAAATAAGATTCTGAAAGTGGACCCGTTCCAAGTACTCGACCAGAACGGTGTAGGTCAGCTCATCCAGATGGCCGTAGAAAAAGGCCGATCTGTACGTCCGGAACTGAAATGCGGTATCTGTGGTGAACATGGCGGTGAACCTTCATCCGTGAAATTCTGCCACCGAGTAGGATTGAACTATGTGTCTTGCTCACCGTTCCGCGTGCCTATTGCAAGACTGGCTGCGGCGCAGGCTGCTGTTGAGGAATAATTCCTAG
>UMHI01057321.1_pt1 | contig 59772 bp, 36 predicted proteins | sample 1965481 | NCBI WGS metagenome assembly UMHI01 (sample SAMEA4836093, study PRJEB28245) | human gut metagenome | biome: gut microbiome; material: fecal sample | place: Denmark | collected 2008 | reverse complement strand
TCTGACGCTCTAACCAACTGAACTATAGTCACCATGTTGGCTTTCCTTTCAAAAGCGTTGCAAAGGTAGGACTTTTTTCTGAATCTACAAGACTTTGACCGAAAAAACTTCAAAAAAAGTATTCTTTTATACCTTTCGTCTCCCGATGCATCAACGAACGCACCTTGCCGGAGAAACGGCTCATCCGCTCTTTCTCTCTCGTATTCAATCGGTTAACATCGACATTCAAAGGATAAAGTTCGTAATTGTCCTTACCGGACAAAACCGGACGTGAAGTCCACACAAAGGAGTATTCGCAATCCGACAGACGTGTTTTTCCTTCCACCCTCCGGAGAGTCAGAGCCACCATCATTCCCCCGTCCGTACCGGTAGGATTCATATTCGATACAAAATTTCCCAAAGAATAGACCACCAGATGACGCTCCGGAGTCAGCGAATCGGCCAGAACCTCGAGTGGCTGCACCACATGAGGATGCGAACCGATGACATGGTCTACACCCAGCCCAATCATCCACCGGGCCAACTCCTGTTCCTGCCGCCGGGGAACCGACTGGTACTCGATACCCCAGTGCATACAGGCGATGATGGCATCCGGCTTCATACACCGGGCTTTCAGGATATCTTCCCGTATCTGTTCCCGGTCAATACCGTTCACGAAATTGGGCGGCGTCACCGGAATCCCATTCGTACCGTAAGTATAATTCAACAAGACAATCCGGAACCCCTTTACTTCTACCAGCAACGGATAGCGACGGGAACGCTCCTCCACATCCCGATAAGTACCGGCATGAGGTATCTCCAGAGAATCCAGCAACCGGACGGTCCGCTCCAAGCCCTTACGTCCCCTGTCAAGACAATGATTGTTGGCCGTAAGCAACACATCGAAACCTACCCGTTTCAGTTCATACAGGAACTCGTCGGGCGCACTGAATGCCGGATACCCCCGGTAAGGCTTCCCGCCGAGCGTCACCTCCAGGTTCCCGACTAGCAGATCCGCACGATCGAACTCGGAATGCAGCCACCGGAAATAAGACGTATAATCGTAAGTACCGTCCGGGCGGCGTGCGGCATCTATCTGCGCCTGATGTTGCATCAGGTCGCCCACGAACAAAAGACGGAGCGAATCGGCCGTCTGTGCACGAAAAAGGGTTGCCGATAGCCAACAAGCCATCAACAACCCTATCCGTATCAGGGACAAAGCATTCATGCCTTATCCGTAAATGGCCTTTTTACCGGCCAGTAACGTATTCTTCATCAACGATACGATGGTCATCGGTCCTACTCCACCCGGAACCGGAGTGATGAAGGAACATTTCGGAGCCACCTCATCGAATTTCACGTCGCCAGTGAGTTTGAAACCGGATTTACGGGTAGCGTCCGGCACACGGGTCGTACCCACGTCAATCACCACAGCCCCTTCCTTCACCATGTCGGCCTTCACGAAATTAGGCTGTCCCAATGCCGCAATGATAATATCGGCCTCACGGCACTCTTCTACCAGGTTACGGCTCCGGCTATGACAGACGGTTACGGTAGCGTCGCCCGGATAGGCTTTCTGCATCATGAGCATCGCCATCGGTTTTCCTACAATGTTGCTACGTCCCAGCACCACGCATTTCTTTCCCTGGGTTTCAATCTGATAACGTTTCAGCAATTCCAGGATTCCGTTCGGAGTAGCAGATACATAACAAGGCAGACCGATGGCCATACGACCTACGTTGATAGGATGGAAACCGTCTACATCCTTGCGGTAATCGATGGTCTCGATGACCTTCTGCTCGGAAATATGCTTCGGAAGCGGCAACTGGACGATAAAACCGTCTACATCGTCGTCCTGATTCAGTTCACGCACCTTGGCCAGCAATTCTTCTTCCGTAACATCTGCTTCGTAACGGATGAGCGTCGACTTGAAGCCGCACACTTCGCAAGCCTTCACCTTATTGGCCACATAGGTTTCGCTTCCTCCATCATGCCCGACCAGAATCGCCGCCAGATGGGGGCGTTTTCCCCCTTTCGCTACAATCTCAGCCACTTCGGCCGCTATCTCCTGTTTTACCTGTTCGGAAATAGCCTTTCCATCTATCAATGTCATATCTTCAGATTTTTTATGATTGTAACAAAGATAAGCGATAATCCGTCCTATCGGCCTACCAGAGAACAGCTTTAAGGTAAATTAACAGAGACGGATATTGCCGGAATACCTCCTCCGAAAACGAACGTTCATTCTCATCCACACGCCCGTTTGTCTTCATCAAAACGAACGGATGTATGCGGCAAAACGTCCGTTCGTTTTACCAAAGCCTGCCGGAAGCTACCGTCCGAAGTTGCCCGGAACAGGGAAAAGATAGGAAATTCTCCTGTTTTTATGGGTTTTATATCGAATAATCCGCATCTTTTAAACTTGAAGGAAGGAGAGAAACAAAAAATTCTATTACCTTTGCAAGAAGTTTAGTTATGAAGATTACAAGATTCAACATACTATATATTATCGGGGCTTTTTTTCTGGCCTTGTTCTCCCAGACTCCCGCATCTGCCGGGAACGACAACCGCTTTACCCTGGTCATCGATGCCGGACACGGAGGGCATGACCCAGGTGCCATCGGCAGAAATGTCAAGGAGAAAAACATTAACCTGAAAGTAGCCCTGAAACTGGGCAAACTGATAGAACAGAACCTGCCGGATGTACGGGTGGTCTATACACGCGACCGGGATGTATTCATTCCGTTGCACCGGAGAGCTGAAATTGCCAACAATGCCAAAGCCGACCTGTTCGTATCCATCCATACCAACTCGCTGGCTTCACGGAACAGCCGGGTAAGCGGTGCGGAAACCTATACCCTGGGTCTGCACCGTACACAAGAGAATCTGGAGGTAGCCCAAAAGGAAAACTCGGTGATTCTGATTGAAGATGACTATAAGCAGCAATATGCCGGATTCAATCCTAACTCGGCCGAAAGCTATATCATCTTCGAGTTCCTGCAGGACAAATATATGGCCCAAAGTGTCAACCTGGCCCAACTGGTGCAACGCCAGTTCCGGAACAACGGACGACAGGACAAGGGAGTGCATCAGGCCGGATTCCTGGTATTGCGCGAAACCTCCATGCCCAGTATCCTGGTGGAATTGGGATATATCACCAACCCTACCGAAGCCGCCTTCCTTATTTCGGAAAACGGAAGCGCCACCATGGCACGGAGTATCTATACGGCTATCGCCAATTACCGGAAACAGCAGCGACATGTCCGTTCCGGAGGAAACCGGGAAACAGCTCCGGCGACAAGCATACCGGTAACTGAAACAGACTCCGCTTCGAAGGAAACGGCTGCCGAGTCACCATCCGCCTCACCGGCTTCCCAAAACAATACACGGACCCAGCAAGCAAATACCTCCGACGTACAACCTGCCAGACATCCGTCGAAACAGGAAGCTTCACGCCCGGTATTCAAGATACAGATTACTACATCGTCACGGGTACTTCCGAAAGGAAGCAAACAACTGAAAGGGCTGGCTCCGGTGTCTTATTATAAAGAGAACGGACTGGTGAAATATACCTATGGCGAAGACACGGACTACAACCGGATTCTCCGCCTGAAACGTACCAAAGTGGATGCCAAATTCAAGGATGCCTTCATCATCGCCTTTAAAGACGGACAGAAGATGAACATCAACGAGGCTATCCGCGAGTTCAAACGAAACAGAAGAAAATAAATAGAAACTACAAATAGCAAAATGAGAAAAGAAGTAAAAATAGGTTTGGCCGGTATCGGCGCATTGCTGATACTCTTTTTCGGCATCAATTACCTGAAAGGCGTAAATATGTTAAAGTCTGAAAGTTACTACTACGTAGAATTTGCAGACATCAACGGACTGGCCAACTCAAGTCCGGTTTTTGCCAACGGACTGAAAGTAGGATTGGTAAGAGACATCCAATACAATTACCAGAAACCCGGTCATGTAGTGGTAGGTATCGACATGGACGAAAAAATGCGCATACCGAAAGGCAGCTACGCCGAACTGGTAACCGAAATGCTGGGTACCGTCAAAATCAACCTGATACTGAACTTCGAAAACACTAGCTACCATGTGGCAGGAGATACCATTCAGGGAATCGCCAATCCGGGCATCATGGGAGTGGCCGAAAAAGAACTGATGCCGAAGGTGGAACAGATGATGCCGAAGCTGGATTCTATTCTGAGCTCGCTCAACCAACTACTGGCCGACCCTGCTCTGAAAAATACCATACACAATGCCGAAAAGCTGACCGCTTCACTGAACGCTACCAGCAATCAGCTTCATACCTTGATGGCGAAAGATGTTTCGGCTCTGACAAGCAACATCACCACCATCACTGAAGACTTGAAACAAATCAGCGGCAACCTGAAGGATATAGACTACGCATCTACTTTTAGCAAAGTGGATTCTACCCTTCAGAACGTCCGTCTGCTTACCGACAAGCTGAACAGGAAGGACAACTCACTGGGGCTTCTGCTCAACGACTCATCGTTGTACAACAACCTGAACGCTACGGCCGGCAATGCTGCCAGTCTGCTGGAAGACCTGCAGGCACACCCGAAACGCTACGTACACTTTTCACTCTTCGGAAAGAAAGACAAATAAACACTATATAGAAATAATCTAAATAACAAAAGCTATCCGGAATTCCGGATAGCTTAAAAACAAACGATTGATAATCAATAGATAAAAACAAAATCGGATACTGGCAAAAGGCAAGAAAACCAACTATTAAATTATTGATGTACAATACGTTGAAAAGTGCAAAATATCCTATTTGAAGGCTCAATTACGCCATTTTATAAAAAGCTAATTATCAACATTTTAAATAAAAGGTAAAAAAAACAAGCAAAAACAGATTTGTTTTTCTAAAATATCCTTACGAAATTTGCAAAGTAGAAGTTTTTGCAGTTAAAAATAACAACGCACGTATGATTGAAAACAACCAGGCTGTAGCAGTGTGGAATCGTTGTCTCTCTTTCATTAAAGACAACGTGAACACGACAGCATACAATACATGGTTTGAGCCTATCGTACCGCTCAAGTACGAAAACAAGGCACTGACGATTGGAGTCCCAAGTCCTTTCTTCTATGAATATCTGGAAGAAAAGTACGTGGGATTGCTTCGTGCAGCCTTGTATAAAGAAATCGGTGAAGGAACGGAACTGATGTACTCTATCCTGACGGATAAGACAAACCATATCACCATGAATATTGAAGGGACAAAACGGTCGACCGCTTTGCCCCAACAGCCTATACATAATGCCAACAAGGCACCTAACCCGCTACAAGCAGCCGTACCTCAGGATTTGGACCCGCATCTGAATCCGAACTACAACTTCGAGAACTTCATCAAGGGAAACAGCAACGAATTTTCACGCACGGTAGCCGAAACGGTCGCACAAAACCCGGCACGTACGTTCAACCCGTTGTTCTTATACGGCCCGTCAGGCGTGGGAAAAACCCACCTGATCAATGCCATCGGTACACGTATCAAGGAACTTTATCCGGAAAAGCGTGTATTGTATGTATCTGCACACCTCTTCCAAGTGCAGTATACAGACTCTGTGCGTACCAACCACTTCAATGACTTCATCAGCTTCTACCAGACTATCGATGTACTGATTATCGATGATATCCAGGAATTTGCCGGAGTAACGAAGACACAGAACACCTTCTTCCACATCTTCAACCACCTGCACCAGAACGGCAAACAGCTTATCCTGACCTCCGACCGTGCTCCGGTCATGCTACAGGGTATGGAGGAACGTCTGCTTACCCGTTTCAAATGGGGACTCGTAGCCGAACTGGAAAAACCGGATATTGAACTGAGAAAGAATATCCTGCGTAACAAAATCAAGAAAGACGGACTGGTCATTCCGGAATCGGTCATCTGCTACATTGCGGAGAACGTGAACGAAAGCGTACGTGAACTGGAAGGTATCGTCAACTCTCTGCTGGCCCAGTCTATCCTGTTCAAACGTGAAATCGATCTGGAACTGGCTCAACGCATCGTCAAGAAAGCAGTGAAATGCGCGGAAGTCAAACCAATTACCGTAAACGACATTATAGAAAAGGTATGCAGCCACTACAAGATTGATACCTCGGCCATCCATACCAAGACCCGTAAACGTGAAGTGGTGCAGGTAAGACAAGTAGCCATGTATCTGGCCAAGAAACATACCGATACCTCATCGTCAAAAATCGGCCAGCTCATTGGAAACAAAGACCATGCCACCGTACTTCATGCCTGCAAGATGGTGAAAGACCAGGTAGAGGTAGACAAGGCTTTCAAGAATGAAATCGAGGAAATCGAAGCAACCCTTCGGACCAAATAAGAGGAATTTTCTGTAAAACGGAAAGCCCGGACTGAACAAAAGAATATTTTCAGTCCGGGCTTTTCTGCTATTTCTCATCTACTATTCCAAAAATCCCTGTTTACGCAAAGTCTCCAGCAAGACTTTCGAAATCTCTTCGTTGACGGCTTTAGTGTAGCGATAATCAGTAAATACCTGCGCCAAATTCTCCGTATGATTCACTTCTACGAAATGCTGGTTTTCAGGCATAGCCTCTTTAGCCTCATAAATCCGGTCGATATCCTGTTCCTTGTATGCCTGATAGGTTTCCTGATGAATCAGACCTTTTATCGGGAGTCTTTCTGGCTGAGCCGGACACTCATCGGGATAGCCTACGGTAATTGTAGCAATCGGAACAACCAGCTTCGGCAATTCCAAAGCCTCTATCAAGCCTCCTGCAGAATAAAGTGTAGTACCCAGATAACAGGTACCCAGACCAGCCGCCTCGGCCAACGTACAGAAGTTCTGAGTAACCAGCAAGGTATCGCTCGCCGCATTCATGAATGACAGGAAATTATCATAGCCCGGAACAGCATTCCGTTGGTGGCACCATTGGCAGAACCGGTTGAAATCGGCACAGAAGGTCAGAACAACTGGTGCAGAGGTTACCATCGGCTGATTGAAATGATACGGAGCAATCCGTTCCTTGCGCGCCGCATCACGGGTTACAATAACACTATAGAGCTGCATATTCCCCATTGTAGGGGCACGGAAAGCTTCTTCCAACAACTCTTTCAACAACGAATCCGGAATATCCTGATTCGTATACTTACGTATAGTACGTCTGTTTTTGATTGATTCCATCTTCAAATGATTTTTTTCTTTACAAACATACATAAAACCCGGCTAATTTCATACGATAAACGTCAAAAACAAACATACCGGCGACAGATTCTATAATCCGGTGGCAGAAGGTATGCATTCTCCTATCAGCCGCTCTTATTCCAACAGGGAAAAGCAACAATCTGACAACTCATATAATAAACTTTGAAATATGCAAGTTTTCCGTTTTTGAAAACTTTGAATTAACATTGTAAAAATAGTATGTTGTATATCAGTATTTTAAATTTGCTTTTTGGAAAAGTTTATATACATACTCCAAGTTCCAAGGTTTTTATTTTGTGAATTGGAAAAACATCTATAGATTTGCATCGCGTTTGTAACTAATGGCAAAACTTCTACACCTTTGCTTAAAGAAACAAACCAATTATCAATATATCAACCGTGGAAAAAAAGACGTATAGCTACGACGAAGCCTTCAACGCTTCGTTGCAGTATTTCAATGGAGACGAATTGGCTGCACGAGTGTGGGTCAATAAATACGCCGTAAAAGATTCGTTCGGGAACATCTACGAGAAATCGCCGGAAGATATGCATTGGCGTATCGCCAATGAAGTGGCACGTATCGAAGCCAAATACCCTAACGGACTCAAGGCGGAAGAATTGTTCGACTTGTTCGACCATTTCAAATACATCATCCCTCAGGGAAGTCCGATGACCGGTATAGGCAATGACTTCCAAGTGGCTTCCTTGTCTAATTGTTTCGTAATCGGTCTGGACGGCTCGGCCGACTCCTACGGTGCCATCATCCGCATCGATGAAGAACAGGTGCAACTGATGAAACGACGCGGAGGTGTAGGTCACGACCTGTCACACATCCGTCCGAAAGGTTCTCCGGTAAAGAATTCTGCCCTGACTTCTACCGGTCTGGTGCCTTTCATGGAACGTTATTCGAATTCTACCCGCGAAGTGGCACAAGACGGACGCCGTGGAGCGCTTATGCTGACCGTATCCATCAAACATCCGGATTCAGAATCTTTCATTGACGCCAAGATGACAGAAGGAAAAGTTACAGGCGCCAATGTTTCGGTAAAACTGGACGACGCTTTCATGCAGGCCGCCGTAGACAACCAGACTTATACCCAACAATTCCCGATCGATTCCGATCACCCCGCGGTTACAAAAGAAATCAATGCCGCTGCCTTGTGGAAGAAAATTGTCCACAATGCCTGGAAATCGGCCGAACCGGGTGTACTTTTCTGGGACACCATCCTTCGTGAATCTGTTCCCGATTGTTATGCCGACCTGGGATTCCGTACGGTTTCTACTAACCCATGCGGTGAAATTCCACTTTGCCCGTATGACTCCTGCCGTCTGCTGGCCATCAACCTTTATTCGTATGTAATCAATCCGTTTACTCCGGAAGCCCATTTCGATTTCGATCTGTTCAAGAAACACGTAGCACTGGCTCAACGTATCATGGATGATATCATCGACCTGGAACTGGAAAAGATTGAAAAAATCATGGAAAAGATTGATAGCGATCCGGAAAGTATCGAAGTAAAAGGTGCCGAACGCCACTTGTGGGAAAAGATTTACCGCAAATCGGGTATGGGACGCCGTACCGGAGTAGGTATCACCGGAGAAGGCGATATGCTGGCCGCTATGGGATTACGCTACGGAACCGAAGAAGCCAGCGATTTCTCCGAAAAGGTACACAAGACTATCGCACTGGCAGCTTACCGTTCATCCATCAACATGGCCAAAGAACGCGGTGCATTCGAAATCTACGATGCCGAACGAGAAAAGAACAACCCGTTCATCAACCGCCTGAAAGAAGCCGACCCGGAACTGTACGAAGAAATGATGAAATACGGACGCCGTAACATCGCCTGCCTGACCATCGCTCCTACCGGAACTACCAGTCTGATGACACAAACCACTTCGGGTATCGAACCTGTCTTCATGCCGGTATACAAACGCCGCCGGAAAGTCAATCCGAACGATACCAATGTACACGTGGACTTTATTGACGAAACCGGAGATGCTTTCGAAGAATACATCGTCTTCCATCACAAGTTCCTGACTTGGATGAAAATCAACGGATATGACCCCGATAAGCGGTATACTCAGGAAGAAATAGACGAACTGGTAGCCAAATCACCATACTATAAAGCAACATCGAACGATGTGGACTGGCTGATGAAAGTAAAGATGCAGGGACGTATCCAGAAATGGGTAGACCACTCTATCAGTGTCACCATTAACCTGCCGAACAACGTCGATGAAGAGCTGGTGAACCGCCTCTACGTAGAAGCCTGGCGTTCCGGATGTAAAGGATGCACCGTCTATCGTGATGGTTCACGTGCCGGCGTACTCCTCTCTACCAAAAAGAAAGAAGAAAAGAAACCCGATACAGCTACCGTCGACAAGTTGCTCAAACGCCCGCAAGTGGTGGAAGTACGCCCGAAAGTTCTGGAGGCCGACGTTGTACGTTTCCAGAACAACAAGGAGAAGTGGGTGGCATTCGTGGGTCTGCTCGACGGACGTCCCTACGAAATCTTTACCGGTCTGCAAGACGAAGAAGAAGGAATCCTGTTGCCAAGATCGGTTACTCACGGACGTATCATCAAGAACTACGACGAAGACGGCGTAAAACACTACGACTTCCAGTTCGAAAACAAGCGAGGCTACAAGATGACCATCGAAGGCCTCTCCGAGAAATTCAACAAGGAATACTGGAACTACGCGAAACTGATTTCAGGAGTTCTCCGCTGGCAGATGCCGATTGACCAGGTCATCAAGCTGGTAGGTTCTCTGCAACTGGATAGCGAGAATATCAATACCTGGAAAAACGGTGTAGAACGTGCCCTGAAGAAATACGTTCAGGACGGTACCGAAGCCAAAGGCGTGAAATGTCCGAATTGCGGCAACGAAACCTTGGTTTATCAGGAAGGTTGCCTCATCTGCAAGACTTGCGGTTCTTCCCGTTGCGGATAAATCATCAGTACTATCTTAAACTTCCCGATAATAACAGAGGCTGTCTGTAATCCTGGAAAGGAAAGCAGACAGCCTCATTTTTTTATATCCAGTTCCGGCCTCAAACAAAACCGGAAAAATCTCAGGAAAGATATTAATACCAGGTAACTGAACTACCTGTGTTACTACGCTGATCCCACTTCAAGGCATCCGTCAGCATGCTCGAATTGGCACGGATAGAGAAGTTGTACGAAGTAAACGGACCGAATACCAGTCCACAACTCATGTTGAAGCAATGCAAGTCACGCGTAATGTTCAGCGTCGTCATTGACATCTCTTTCGTCGTGAAATCATATCCGGTAGAATAGTTCATGTTCCATCGGCTACCAATCTTGAAGTTACCCGATACATTCAATGAATGCGTCAACGAATACGGGTATCGCATGTTCTTGATATTAATCGGCTTACTTGTATCTTCCCGGATACTATAGCTATAACTCAAACTGATACTCCAGGGAAACTTGAACGCCAGATAACCGTCAGCGTCGGTTGCCGCACTTTCCGTCTTGCGCATACCGGAGCTGTTGGTCTCTTCTTCCTTTTTCTCCGTCTCCTCTGTGTTTTCTTCTCCTTCAGCATTTTCTTTCTGCTTGTCATCTTTCTGCTTGTCGTCCGATTTACCGAACAATTTCTTGAACGTATCGTTATTCAGGGTATACGAGAAAGAACCGCTATACCCCTGGAAACGTCCGAAACGTCCGTACGACCATTCGGTACGGTCGCCAACCACCACATTTCCCTGGTCATCGAACTTATAGGCATATGTAGCGAAAGAAGCATTCATATTGAAAGTATACGATTTGGTCAGTTTCAGACGCACATTCATACTCAAGTCACTCCACCTCTTGTTCGCCATATCGTATGAAAGAGAAGCCCCCAACTGGTCAATCAAGCTGATTTTCTTATATCCGGTCGTATCTTTATCCGACTTCATCTTCATCTCCAGGTTATTGTCTACCGAGAAACTGATGTTTTGGGACATTGTCTTTCCCGGGATTCCATAAGTCATCCCTTCGAACGGAGAATATTCCACGGTACGTACCTCACCGTCCTCATCCGTATACGTATAAGTATCGTAGTAACCGTATCGGGAAGCTCCGAAGTTCGGAGTATAGGTATAACTTACCGAGGGAGAGAACACGTGACGTATCTGAATCTCCTTACTCTTCATGAACAACGGCTTGTACATACCGTAAAGTTTGGTATTCATCTGCAAAGACATGTTGTAGTCGTACAGACGATAAAAACCGCTGACGGTATCCCGCTTCACATGGTCTGTAGATGCGGGACTCGGGTCGTAACTCCGCATAATCTTGTTCAGATACCACCGTTCCGTGTAGTTGAACGAAGGTACCACATTGATGTACTTGAACAACGTAAAGGTAGCCGTTACCGGAATCTTATGTTGCATACCGTTCACCCACTGGCGCATCGGAGTCTTGAACAGCATGTTATCCTTGGTATCAACCTTGTTGGTCAGGCTTCCGGTATATTGCAACGAAATCTTCTCGTACCAACGCTCGTTACCCGCCGCCTTTTTCCGTTTGAACGGATAAATACGGTTCAACGAGATGTTCACATCCGGAAGTGTCATCGTCACCGAAGAGTCACGGGTGTTCTGCGTAATGTTGAACGTACTGGAGATATTCAGACCGATTTCCGGAAAATTACGTGAATAGCTCACACTGGAAGCCTTGGTATTCTGAGAATATTGTTGCGGGTTATAAAGACTACTCAGGTTCGACTGGTCATAGCTACTGGTAGCGAAGTTCACACTGGCCGAGAAAGTACTGTTCGGATTCGCCTTAGAATCCTGCCGGTGGCTCCACTGAATCTTGAAGTCCTTCGAAACCGCATAGTCCGGCATTCCCTTGTCACCGGTCTTCGTCACCAGATAGCTGGCATTGAACGTACCGCTATACTTGTAACGCTTGCTATAATTCGAGGCCGCCGAAAGTCCCCATGATCCCTTCGTAAAGATTTCACCCAGCAACTTCAAGTCCATGTGGTCACTGATGGCAAAATAATAACCACCGTCGCGCAAATAGAAACCACGGTTCATTTCATCACCGTAAGTCGGCATGATAAAACCCGAAGAATAACTGCTGTTGAACGGGAAAAAGCCGAAAGGTACAGCAATGGGAAGAGGCACATCCTCTACTACTAACTGAGCCGGACCGAATACTACATTTTTCTTCGGACGCACCTTGGCCATCGAAAGTTTCAGGTAAAAATGCGGATGTTCATGGTCGTCGCAAGTAGTATATTTACCGTGACGCATGTAGATTTCATCGTTCGGACCTTTCTTGGCATCTTCACTGGTTACATAGCCTTCTCCCTGCTGAGTGACAATGCTATTGATGAAACCTTTCTTCGTCTTGAAATTATATCGCATGATTTTAGATTCATACGGGGTTTCTCCATCCTTGAAGACCGGAGTTCCGGTAGCCACTCCCGTAGAATCCTCCACTCCACGGGCAAACACTGTACTGCTATCCATATTCATGGTAATGACGGCCGAGGTCAACTCAATATTCTGATAATTGACCTTACCGTTACCGTACAGATGCGCAAAACCTTCACGAGTGAACACGATAGAGTCGCTCGCCTCATATACTACCGGAGCATCCAACGGGTCCTTTTTCTTCGCCGTATCACTTCCCAGTGTATCCAATGCCAGCGAATCCACCCGTAAAGAATCTCCCTGTAAAGAATCCGAAGCCGACAGACTTGATGGTGTGCGTCCTCTCTTCCCCTTAACACGTTGTGCCTCCGCATAGAAAGAAAAAGAACATCCTAAAAAAAACAAAGCCGTCAGCAGATATGTTATTCTTTTAAACGATGTCATCATCAAATGTTTATGTGCAATATGCGTACAAAAGTACGCAATATCGTTCAAATAAACATAAAAGCCCGGCTTTTTAATGTATTTTTAGGACTACAAAAAGAGTCTGCACCAGTTATCGAAGCGGTCGAGCCCTTCTTTTCCATACTTCTGAAGGCTTTTCCGCGCTTTTTCCACACTCTTTTCACGGTCCAGATGGGTTTTTGAAAAAAACTTGTCGGCAAAACAGATAAGTTGCTCCTCCAGACTTACCGGAACCAGTTCTCTATGTGGCACCGGAAGTTTGTTCAGGATAATGTTCTGAAGTGTCAGCCCTGCTCCCGTATGCCGTTCACAGACCAGCGCATGCTTTGGAAAACCTTCCTCACGCATCAGGTCGGCTCCCAGATACCCGTGACAGATATACGGATAATGTCCAAAGCAATAGATTTTATCGGCATCGGTCCTGAAAATGCCGATGTCATGGAGCATCGCCGCTTCTTCCACAAATTGCAGGTCCAACTGAAGTTCCGGATGTTTGCGTCCCATGGCCAGCGCCTTGGCCGTTACCGAACGGCTATGAGTTACCAGAATATGTTTCAACTCATTATCCAACGGATAATATTTGTCGATGATTGCATACGGATTCATATACTTTTCCTTTTTACTTTTATCACTACGGATGTAATCGTATTTTTAACTATCGTGATAACAAAGATATAAAAAATAATCGGAAAACACCAACGGAATTCTTCCAGTTCAAAACTTGGGGGAATAGATTCAAAAGTATCCGCATCAGATTCAAAAAAAATCTCAAGCGCTTGCCGTTATCCGGAAATCGTCTATCTTTGTCTATCAGAACCTTACCAAAGACAGACTGTTATGAAACAACTCCTTACATACGTCATCGTATGGATATGGGCCTTCGGACTGGCCTTGACAAACGCTTACGGAGAAAATATCCGTACCGGAGCCGACCGGACAGAACAATACCTGCCGCTCCTGAAAGGAAAACGGGTTACCCTGGTAGTGAACCAGACTTCCCGGACAGGCGACACCCATCTGCTGGACACCCTTTGCGCCTTAGGGATACGCCCCGTACAGATTCTGGCACCGGAACACGGATTCCGCGGAACAGCCGATGCGGGCGAAACGGTCCGGAACGGGAAAGATACCCGTACCGGAGTACCTATCTATTCCCTGTACGGAAAGAACAAGAAGCCTCAACCGGAACAATTGCAACGGACGGACTGGGTGGTATTCGACATTCAGGATGTAGGTGCCCGCTTCTATACCTATATCAGTACCTTGTATTACGTGATGCAGGCCTGTGCCGAACAACACAAGCCGCTTCTTCTGCTGGACCGCCCCAACCCGTGCGATTATGTTGACGGACCGGTATTGAAGAGTGCCTATAAAAGTTTCGTGGGCATGTTCCCCATCCCGGTGCTACACGGATGCACCATCGGCGAGCTGGCCCAAATGATGAACGGCGAAGGCTGGCTGGGAAACGGACTCCGGTGCGAGCTGACCGTTATTCCGGTGAGCGGATGGCGACACGGACAACCGTATTCCCTTCCGGTGAGACCCTCGCCCAACCTGCCGAACGACCAGGCCATCGCCCTCTACCCTTCCTTATGTCCCTTCGAAGGAACTCCCGTCAGTGTGGGAAGAGGAACCCGAAATCCGTTCCAGATTGTGGGAAGCCCCATAACCCGGGATTTCCCCTACTTATTTGTACCGAAACCGATGGCCGGATCGGACAAGAATCCGCTCCAGAACGGAAAAACCTGTTACGGACTTGACCTGCGCCAGGTGACGCCCCCCGCCGGATTCTCGCTGGGCTACGTCCTCCAATTCTATCAGGCCTACCGGAAGGCCGGACAAGGCGACAAGTTTTTCAGCCGCCCCCGTTTCTTCGACCTGCTGATGGGAACCAATCAGGTACGGCTGGATATTCTTCAGGGCAAGGACGAGTCCGGAATCCGTTCCGCCTGGCAAACGGAACTGGAAAAATACCGGAACATGCGGAAAAAATACCTGCTCTATCCGGACCGGAACAAAGAATAATCCGCTTGAAACCAATGTCCCATATCCGCATATAATCGTAGAAAACCCTTGAACAAAAAGGTGGGAAATACTCACCCAGAGCACTTCCCACCAACATAAACAAATCCAAACTTTCCTAGTTACCTCCATAACCAGGATTTTGCTCCAAAAGATTGTTTGCCCCGATAATGCTATAATGAATAGGGAACCGATTCAGATACTGATTATTTGTCGCTTTGTGGTCCCACCAATCTTCGGTTACATAGGCACCCCAGCGAACCAGGTCTGTACGACGGCGTCCTTCTCCTAGGAATTCGAGTTTCCATTCCTTCAACATACGGTACTTATCAAGATTGGCGGCGGTTACAGGGTCCGGATCAACACAATCAACAAAGTTACGTTTACGTACGGCATTAATCAAATCGGCAGCCCCTTGTTTGTCACCAATACGCATCTTGCATTCAGCCAGAGTATAATAGATTTCGCTTAAGCGAATCACAGGAATATCGGGATTGTACATCTCCTTATACTCGTCGGCATTCGGTCTCGGACTCCGTTTCATCAGACGTACTCCAGAATCCTCTTCGCCCGTAGCGATGGTAGAAGGCAACTCATCCACACTCGTATATTCCTTTCCGACCTTGGTAAAACAAGCTATCTGGTCACGAATGACAAGCGGTTGACCGATATAGTCTCTCGCTCCAACGCAGACCCAGTCCGGATGATCAGGATTGACCAGCTTGCCTACGACAAACATACCACGGTACTTTCCACCTTCCTCATAAACATATTGCTGCTTACGGACATCCTTATCGTCGTAACCTTCATAGTTATTACTCAAGTTGAAGTGGTACAGGTTCCCTTTCGGGTCACGACTAGGAATCAAACAACTTCCATTGTCCGCATCGGAATCCTTCAGTCCACCCAGGAAGCCCTTGTAATTGTAAGGCATGGAAGGTTTCCAATAACATCCGTCGGTCTCCAGCTTGGCATTTTCACTGGGGAGTGTCCAGATGATTTCGGGACAGGTTTCATTCCGGAAACCGAAGATATCGGTCCAGTCGGTTGCCAGTGCATAATTCCCGTACTTTCCATCGATGATATCCTGGCAAATCCGGGCAGCCTCCTCATACATCGGTTTTCCGATATAAGCTTCCGCATTGAAATAAAGCTTGGCCTTCAAAGCGGCGGCTACGGCCTGATGGACCGTGTTGGTCTCCATGGCCCCCAGTTCCGTCTTCACAGGTAATCTCGGAAGCGACTCGGTCAACAGCGAATCAATGAAATGGAATGTCTCCACATCGGTAGACCGAGGCAAGACTTCACTTTGGGTGGTCGTATAGAGCGGAACTCCCCCAAAAAAATCCAACCCATCCAAGTAAAAGGAAGCGACCAGTGTATTCATTTGGCTCAACATGGACTCTTTGGTTCCAGGCTCAAATCCCAAGGATTCGAAATCAATCTTCTGCAAATCTTCCAGCGCATCCCAAGACAATGCGATTCCCATCGAGAAATTCGTCCATCCATTCGCAATGCTGGTCATATCTTCAGTATACTCATGGTGATGAAACTTTTGGTAGACCGCCCCATCGTACCAGTCGCTACCCCGAGTCGGGACACAGAACTCATCCGTACCGAGCTCCTGCAACTCCCATCGGGCCCTATCCTGGGCAATCCACCATCGCCAATGCGTAAAAGGTCTGTTAAACCGTTCCCAAACCGCATCCTGCGAAGAGTAGAACGTTTCGGGCACTACTTGAGAATAAAACGTCGGCTCCACATTACAGGAGGTTCCCATAGTCAAGAAGAACAGACTTCCTACAATTCCTGATTTTATAGTAAATACTTTCATAGCTATGTATCTTAACTTTGTTCAGTCAATATCATTTTAACAATCATACTCAGAAAGAGATTTGCAATCCCAATGTATATGTTCTCACCAACGGGTAAAGTCCGTCGAAACGTTCTGTACCCTTATCCCAGCCGGCAATATCGACCTCAGGGTTCACACCGCTATACTTGGTGAACATACCTACATTTCCTACCGTAGCATAGACACGGAGTTTGTCGAGCCATTTGGAATATTCTTTCAACGAGAGTGAATAGCCCAAAGAAATGGCATCAATCTTCAGGAAGGTACCATCTTCCAGGTAATAGTCGCAAATCTGTTTCTCACCCCGGATATGGTTGAATTTTCCATAGGCTTCCTTCAACACATTACACTCGTCAATTCCCTGGATACCGAAATACATGTTAATCATATTGTACACATCGAACTTAATCCAGCTACGCATATTGATACTCAAATCAAAATTCTTGTACATGAAAGAGTTATTCCATCCAAGCATAATCTTTGGCACGTAATTTCCGATGTATTGCTTGTCCGCTTCGGTTTTCTGGGCGGCAGGAATAACTTCCCCTTCCTTATTGTACAACAAGAAATTGCCTTCATCGTCAAATCCGGCGAACTTCCAGAGGTAGAAAGAACCAATGGTAGAACCTTCCTCCATTCTGGCAGCATCGCCCGGTGTACCCGGAGCCGGGAATGAGTTTCCATTATAGTAAGTATTGTTTCCCCATAGCGTAAGAATCTTACCTGTGTTATGAGCCAAATTCACTTTTGAAGTCCACACGAAGTCCTTATTCCGGATGATATCTCCACCCAATTCGAACTCCCAACCTTTACTTTCCATGGCTCCGATGTTCTGCCATTGTGTCCCCTGGGTAAACGGAGGTTGAGGTACCTTCACCTCGTATATCATGTTATCTATCTTACGGCGATAGTAATCGAACTTACCGTAAAGGCGGTTATCGAAAAAGGAGAAATCCAGTCCGATGTTCCATTCCTTTTTCTCTTCCCAGCTCAGATTTTCATTAATATTCTGCGTCTTACCATAAGAATATGCCCAAGTACCATTAGGTAGCATCCAATAGGCATCCGAACCCAATACATTGGCCATGAAGGAGGAGCTGAAATCATTGTTACCTGTCACACCATAACCGAAGCGGAGTTTCAAATCATCCACCCAATTGACTTTTTCCATAAACTTTTCGTTGGAAATACGCCATCCTCCGGACAACGCCCAGAAATTTCCCCAACGATTCTGGGCCGAGAATTTTGACGAACCTTCATGACGGATAGTCGCCGTCACCATATATTTGTCGTTATAAGAATAATTCGCACGGGCATATAACGCAAACAAACGTTCCGTTATGTTCTTTCCGGACCCCATTCCGGCCTTACCGTCACTCAGATAAGAACCTTTTCCAATATCCCAGAAACGGATTCCTTCTACATCGAAATTGTAGTTTTCGGCATAAAAGTTTTCACCATTGTTTTCAAAGTAAGAATAACCTGCTACGGCATTCAGGCTATGCCCTCCTTCCAACTCCTTCACGTATGTGGCGTAACCTTCCGAAGTCAAGTTCTCGGTCTTACTGAACTCCAGTTTAGCCCATCCGGTACGGCTGTTGTTTACTTCATCCAGATGATACCGGGAACGGAACTGGTGAAGCTCCCACTGACGGCTCTCATAACCGATGGTCTGTATGTACGACAGGCCAGGTATGGCCTTGACATTCAATTTCAAGGAAACTTCCGGTTTGAACCACTTGTCAAGTCCTTCATAATCATACAAGGCCGAATTGGCCAACACGTTGTAATCCAAGGTTTCGCCCGTCCATACATTGTATCCGCTCTCGCTATCCGGATCGTAAGGAGAACGAGTCGGGTTGTTTCTCAAAGCCTGCTGGAAATTAGGCCAGTTGTTATTTCTCCATGCCTGACGGTAATCCACGTTCGGCCGGATTTCGAGCCATCCGTCAAACAATTTAAAATTCGCGTTGATTCGCCCTCCGTAATCCTGACGGGAATCATCAATGGCGATGCCTTCGTTCTTCTGATAAAAGAATGAAGTGAAGATCTGGGCATTTTCCGTTCCCAACTCCAGCGTCAGGTTGTGTTTCTGAGAGAAATTGTTGTCATTGATCAACTCTTCCCACCAATCCACATCATCTCCATAATCAATTCCAACGTTATGAGCCCTGTATTCATCGGCACTCAGCATTTCCGGTTTTCCGTAATCCTGCTTCTTGGAGAGTTCTGTACTATAAGTCAATTTGGCTTTCCCGTTCGTATTCGATCCACTCTTGGTCGTAATCAAGATAACTCCCGAAGCGGCCCGTGTACCGTAAATAGCTCCGGCAGAGGCATCCTTCAGAACATCAATCGATTTCACATCATCTAGATTGATGGAACGGATATCCCCCCCCGGAAAACCATCAATTACAATCAACGGCGAACGTCCGGCATTGATAGAAGTCATACCACGCAACTGAATAGTCGTTCCGGCATTTGCGCTACCATTGTTCTGTAACAACAACCCACTGATCTTACCCTGCAGGGAGGTCGTAATATCTGCTCCTCCAACCCCTTTCATCATATCATTTGCGGAAAGAGAAGTCACGGCACTGGTCACCTGTTTCTTCTCCATGGTTCCATATCCTACCACAACCACCTCATCCAAGGTTTCCGAATCTTCGGACAAAGTAACTCTGATGAGATTCTGGCCTTTTACCGGCACCTCTTTCGTCTTATAGCCGATAAATGATATTTCCAGAACAGCATTGGCCGGTACATCCTGCAAGACAACCCGTCCATCAATATCTGTGACATTCCCGTTTGTTGTTCCCTTTACCAATACATTGGCTCCAATCAGTTCTCCCGCATTGTCAGATACGACTACCGTCACCTTCTGATGCTGCTGGGCCATTGATTTTTCATTCAAATCACGATTAGAGGCCGATAAATTTTTAGCTTGCAAGTTAACCGTTGTAATTCCCAATAACCCCAAGACAAACAATACCGTCACTTGCCTGAACGAAGTACAACGCATGCCTAAATTATGTTTCTTTCCAGATATCATAATCAAAATATTGTAGAATAAACAAAAATTAAAGGATTGATTCTCCATAGCCGTTGTTAATATTCTGCCTTAATGAAAGGTGCATCCAGCAGATAATCGACGCTCTCTCTCACACTCTTCAGTACGTCATCCGTACTATATGATTCTATCTCGGCTACAATGTCCTTTACACCTGCCACATCCGCATTCCGGAAAATCGCGTCGTAACCAACCATACCGCTTTGTCCGATTTCCCGATGGTCTTTCAAGTGCAACATACTGAAACGGCCCGGATATCGGTGAAAATAATCGACCGGACTATTCTGTCCTCTTACGACCCAATATACGTCCATTTCGAAAAATACATATTCAGGGTCCGTATGTTGCAACAGATAACCCATCATCACCTCACGGTTTTCCACTTTCTGGAATTCATGGGCATGGTTATGATAACCGAATTGTAATCCGGCTGCCTTGCAACGTTTACCTATCTCGTTGAAATACTTGCAATAAAGTTCCAGGTCCTTCACCGTTTGGGGAACTTCCAGATAAGGAAATACGATGTATTTCATTCCAGCTTCCTTGTGGTCGGCTATACATTGATTCCACCAGGCCAATGCCTCAGACAAATCACCGGTCTGCAATTCATGGGCATTCAGCGCACGGCTACAATGCGAAGACAACACCTTCATACCAGCATTTTCCACATCGTGCTTGAAATCGGACGGTTTACGCCCATAGAATTTACCTTCGCCGTAATAAGCCGCTTCTACCGAAGTATACCCCATATCAGCCAGACTTTTCAATGTCTTGAGATACACATCAGAAGCTTTGCCGTCTTTGTTGACATCATTGATCAGACTCCGTACGGAATAAAGCTGGATTGTTATTTCTTTTTTGACCTCTTTTTCCGGATGAGCCATAACGAACTGGAATGGAATCAAGAACAGGATTCCAAGCATCCAAAAATAACATTGTCTTTTCATAGATAAGATTAGGAATTAAGCAGTTCCGGGCTCATAACAGCCTTAGCCCGGAACTTGCATCAACTTTTAATTTAATATATAATGAAAACTAGTCGAGTATCTTGATACGGATGTTTCTGAACCAGACATCATCACCATGGTCTTGAAGTCCGATAAATCCCTCATGATTTTCGCCACCACAATTATTCAGCAATTCAAAAGCCAACGGCCATTTATCTTCACTGAACTTACTTTCCTGCAACATCTTGGTCCATTGAGGAGTCCACAAGTGATATTCTACTACGTTTTCTCCGTTCTGTCCATGAACTACGGTACCTTTATAAACCATGATTTTAGCCTGGTTCCATTCGCCATAAGGCTTCTGGTTCTGAGGAACGGCCGGAATCATGTCATACAAAGAAGCAGACTGGCGATTGTTGTCCTTACCCAATTTCGCATCCGGATGGTTGGCATTATCCAATACCTGATATTCAGGAGCGGAAATATAAATCGGTTCAAGCACTTCGTTTCCATCCTTGTCTTTCGAAGTGACTTCCTGTGCCAGATACAAAATACCAGAGTTACCGCCTTTCGAAATCTTCCATTCCAGTTGCAATTCAAAGTTCTTGAACTTATGTCCGAAAATCAAATCACCACCATCGTTGTTCTGTGCCTCACCGCCACCGGAACCATTGAATTTGATGCAACCGTCTTCGATAACCCAACGTGAAGGAACTCTGTCCTTACCATAACCACGCCAACCGTTGAATGTTTTCCCGTCGAAGATTGTAATGTAACCATCCTTGTCAATCGGGAATGCCAGACTATCTGTTTCAGGCGCCTTCAACGATTTGGAATAAGACAACATAGTGGTAGTAGGAGCGGTAGCTATAGTTGTCGTTTCTTCCGCTACCTGATTATCGGCCTTTTTCTGGCCGCCACAAGCCGCCAATGTACAACTCAAAGCCAATACACCCAAGGTATAATTCATTTTTTTCATGTGAACAAATATTTAAAGTTATAGATAATCATTCTATTGATATTCTGGATAATCATCTAGGCATATCCGGCAATGCCCAGCCTGCACGATAATGATGCTTGATCAATTCAGCAGCAAATTCCTGCGCGTTGATAGGCTCTGTCCATGTCTTATTGAACGACGGGTGTCCGTTATGAATAGTAAAGCCATCCTTCACACATGTCTTCAACGTTTCATTTTCACCGATATTTGTAAAGCACATATTTTCGCCATCCCATTCCAATGTCTTGTTCAAACCTTGAAGACGGACTGCCAATACACCCATTACCACCATTTCATTCAATGGACCAGCTTCAGAGAAATCGGATTTAACCGGAACACGGTATTCTGGATCTTCCTTACATGCACGTACCCAATCCATTTCGTGAGAAGTAGTCACACGGCGGCAAACCTTCGGTGCATTAGGCACTCTTCCGGAAAGCAAGAACGGGTTTTCTCCATAGCAGCTACAAACCAGTGTATCCTTGGTTCCATGGAAAATAGTCAGACCACCGTTTGCCGGCATCAACGGCTTTCCTTCCGGGAATCCTTTCGGACGTTCAGGCAACAGGCCACCGTCGTACCAGTGTACTTCCACTTCGGGCATAGAAACTTTCGGCATGTTCTCACGGGCAGGGAAAATCATTTTTACGTGCTGCGCCTGAGGAGCACATGCATTCAGCAACAGGGTAGAACTTGCTTCCACTTTGGTAGGATAACCCAGTTTCAAGGCTTTGAAAGGCTGATGCAGGATATGACAAGCCATATCTCCCAAAGCTCCTGTACCGTAATCCCACCATCCACGCCAGTTCCAAGGATGATAAATCGAATTATAAGGATTCAGTTTGGCCGGACCGGTAAAAAGTTCCCAGTTCAATGTCTTCGGAATACGTTCTTCCTTTTCCGGTTCATTCAAGCCTTGCGGCCAGATAGGACGGTCTGTTGCACATTCCACTTTTACGACATCACCGATTTCACCGTTCCAAATCCATTCGCAAACCAGATCTGTCCCCTCGCCAGATGCTCCCTGGTTTCCCATCTGAGTAACTACACCAGTCGATTTCGCCAATTTGGTCAGCAACCGTGATTCATACACCGAATGGGTTAACGGCTTCTGACAATAGACATGTTTCCCCATTGTCATCGCATCTGCGGTGATGATAGCATGGGTATGGTCGGCCGTAGCAATCATGACACCGTCAATGGATTTTCCCATTTCATCCAGCATCTTACGATAGTCCCAATATTTTTTCGCATTAGGAAACTCATCGAATACGCCTTTTGCATAATTCCAGTCCACATCGCATAATGCAACCAGATTTTCAGTGTCTTTCACGGCATTTATATTGCTATGTCCGATACCTCCGACACCGATAGCAGCAATATTCATCTTATCAGACGGTGAGATGTGTCCGAAACTCTTACCCAAGATAGAACTAGGAGCGATTGTAAAAGAAGCCAACGTGGCAGCTCCTGTCTTCAAAAATTCTCTTCGAGATACTTTTACCATAAGATTCAATTTAAAGTTAATACTATCAATATTTTTATTTAAAGTGTTTTAAAAGCCCATAGCCGTTTGTCATCGTCCTTCTCCGTTGGCGGATTTCCTCCAGTGTGGCATTATCACCAATGGCGGGTAAGGCATGCATCGTAGCGTCCTGCAGGAATTTCCAGGCATATCCGGACGCAATTGCCGAATCACGCATCGGAGGTAAATCCGGTGAAAGTTTCCCTTCAAGAATACACAAGGCAAACAAGTCGCACAACACATCGATATTCTTCCCGCCATAAGGTCTTTCTATCCGCTCGGTGCGGGTAACTCCATGCAATTCCACCACAGCCGTCTTGAAATCATGAGTCATTCTGGCTATCCCCTTGGTGCCTATCAAATCAGTATATGAATTGTGTGTCTGGTCTTTCGCCAACTGCCCATATACGAATCCCTGTGTAATATCGAATACGATTCCGTTCTGGAATGTACCATGACACTGGAGCCACCACGGGTCTTTATAGCTCCACATTCTCATCCCCTGCGCATGCCAGGTCTCATATTCGCATCCGGCATACCAGCGGGCAATATCGACATAATGCATTCCACAATCATGGAAAGCAGGTCCTTCGTATTCGTGCCCTTCACCGGGAGCCAATCCCGGAGTCATGTGGCAGATACGGATAATGGCCAGCTCACCAATCTCACCGGACTCGACAAACTGCTTCAACACATGATGATACCAGGCATTACGCAAATACAGATTGACCGTAGCGATGATGGAACTATTCTCCACTAGCTTTACCGCTTGCCACTCCCGTTCAATGGAGTCAGCTATCGGTTTCTCGGCTATCACATGCTTACCGTAACGGACCGCCTTCTCAATCTGAAACAAACGCTGGTCTGCCAACGTGAACAATCCGACGGCCTGGACAGATTCGTCTTCGAAAATGACCTGCTCGTCTGCTACAATCCGTGTACCTTCCGGAACCAGACTCTCCGCTTCTTTTCTGACTTCGGGATTCACATCGCAGATGTATGCAATGTTCCATTTCTCACTTTTCTTCATTTCATCCAAGTAGAATCTGCCCATTCTACCCAATCCGATGATTCCTATTTTTATCTGTGAATCTTTCATAACCTTTTAGATATTAAAATTTTTAAAGGCTTATTCCTCTGACACATCATCCGCCTTTACTAGCCATGCACTCATTTCCCACAACATATAGATAGGAATAAAGACAGCCATTAGAGTGAACGGATCCGAAGACGGAGTAATCACCGCGGCTACCGTCAGAAGGATGACAATGGCATACCTCCGATACTTCTTGAAAAACGTACGGGTCAGTAACCCCAATTTAGAGAACAAAGCAGCCAGCAAAGGCAATTCAAACATAATACCCATCATAAAGACCAACATCAAAAAGTTATTCATGTATGAATCCAACGTCAACTGATTGGTAATGAACGAACTCAGTTCATACGTATACAAAAAACGCAATGTCAGGGGAAATACAACATAATATCCTACCACACACCCCAAAAAGAACATAAATGTACCGAAGATAAATATCCACCTCACTTTGATACGTTCATTATCATACAAAGCCGGACAGATGAATTTCCAGATTTCATAAATCATATAAGGAAAAATAATCAGCAGGGATGTCCAGAAAGACAAAGACATGTGAATGAAAAACTGGGATGCCAGCTTGATATTGATAACCTCCACCTGGAAAGGCTTCTCCAAAAAATCAGGGACCAAAGAAGTATATGAATTCAATTTCGCCAGAAACCGATATAAGAAGAAGTCTTCTCTGGACGGAGCCAGCACCACCTGATTGAACAGAGAAGGTATAAACATAAAACTGGTCAACACTCCTATTGCCCATGCGATAAGAATCCGTATCAATGTCCACCTCAGCACTTCCAAATGCTCCCAGAGTGGCATTTCCATATGATCTACTACATCACGCATATCGGTTATTTCTTTTCAGGAAGTGAAGTTTCGTTGTTCAAATCAGTATCCAGACCTTTATTGATATCCTTTTCGATACCGTTCATACCATCCTTGAACGTCTTGATTCCTTTCCCCAAACCGTGCATCAGTTCCGGAATCTTCTTTCCACCGAATAAGAGTAAAGCGATAAAAGCAATCAACAGGATTTCAGAGGTTCCTACAGAACCCAAAAATAAAAGTGTACCCATAACAGCAATAGATTTAAAAATTAGTATTCAATATTGAAGGTCGTCATTGAAACCTTGTGCTGCAAATATAAAGGAAGGGAAAAGGGTCGTGTAAAATGAAATATTTTTTGTAGTATTCGAAAACTTCTAAACAAATGATTTACAGAAAATTTAATATATTTTCCTGCAATAATTTATAGAGAAGAGTTGGAGATGGCACCCGTTCCAAACCTAAAGAAAAAAATGATACGATACAACCAAAAACACCTCCAATGTCTCCAATGGCATCTACACTTTCAAACTGAAAGTATTTTACAGAATGCTGTTTATCAATCTATTAAAATTACATCCAGAAAAAATACTCTACACAAATGGAGTAAAAATCAAATTATTTATAATTTCGTACGATTAAATCTAGTTTTTATGATGGCTTATGAAACGCACTGCTTTTTTCATCTTATTCGCATGCTGCTGGGTCTCGATTTTCTCCAAGAACCCCGACACCGACACTCTGCTCCAACATTTATCAGATTCATTAAACTATTGTATCAGACACAGACAAGAATACATAAATAAAAAGGAAACTCGCATAAGAACAATCAAACATCGGTTGGCAAACAAGCCACAAGACGACTGGCAACGATACGACATATATGGTCAGCTTGCCGAAGAATATCAAAAGTTCAATGTCGATTCGGCCATATATTATGCAGAGAAGAAACTAGAACTGGCAGCCCTTTATAAGAAATCATCTGAGCTTTCGATGTCTAAAATAAAACTCTCGCTACTTTGTTCCATGAGAGGCAGGTATCTGGAAGCTGAAAAAATTCTACAAAGCATAAACAGCAGTTCACTAGATAAGAATTTACATGCTGAATATTATAGTGCCTATCACCAGTTTTGGGAATATTATTCTATTTCCTCCCGAGACAACGCCTACGCTAAAAAACAATTTGCACTGTATGATGACTCACTCATCCATGTCATGGATCACTCCAGTGTATCCTATAAGATATTACAAGCCAATATTTTGGCTAATAAGAAACAATACCTAGAAGCTGAAAAGGAATTCAAAAAGTTATTGGCAGACGAAGAAGCAGGAAGTGCTTATTATGCAATGATTACTTGTGGACTTGCCTTCAATTATATGAATCTGAATCAGCCAGATCAGGCCCAAATTTATTTCACCTTATCGGCCATTACAGATTTACGCAATGCCACTAGAGAAAACATGTCATTACAGATTCTGGCGATGATGGAGTTTCAGAACAAGAATCTGGAACTGGCCTCCACCTATGCGCAAATAGCCGTAGAAGATGCCATAGCTTCAGGCATCCATTTTCGTACTTCGCAGATTTATCAATTCTATACAGACCTGAATGCCCAGTACAAACAAGAAGAAACCAAACAGAAAGCCAAATTGCGAACGAGTCTGATTGTCATCAGCTGTATCTCCTTCTGCTTGATTCTACTGGCTATTTATATTGTTCTACAGATACGGAGAATCTCCCGCATCAAGGAAACGCTTTCTCAAAGCAACGAACAGCTGAGAGAATTAAACAACCGACTGAACCTGATGAATGAAGAATTGAACCACAAAAACGAAGAGTTGCATGAAATTGGAAACATCAAAGAAAAATACATTGCCCAGTTCTTCGATTTATGTTCCAGTTATATCAATAAAATGGAGAACTACCAGAACCAACTCTATAAGCTGGCCATCAATCACCACTATGAAATGCTAGTCAAACGATTGAAGTCGACCAGCCAGATTGATGAAGAGCTGGAAGCTCTCTACAAACATTTCGACAGTATTTTCTTAAGTTTGTATCCTACCTTCATAGAGGAGTTCAATGCGTTGCTGAGCGAAAACGAGAAAATCACACTTAAATCAGAACACCTGTTGAACAAGGAGCTACGCATCTATGCGTTACTCCGGCTAGGATTGGTCGATAGCAATAAGATGGCAAGTTTTCTGCGGTGCTCCATCAGTACCATCTACAACTATCGTACAAAGATGAGAAACAAATCCAGAATCGAAAGGGATGATTTTGAAAATCAAGTCATGCAAATAGGAAAAGCAGACACCCACAAATAAAAAAAAGCGAAGCAGGACTTGCTTCGCCTTTCTATTGAAACATATCGCTTCACTTATTTCTTTTTCATCTTCTGCATCATGCCGGCCATTTTGCTGCCCGTCACCATCTTCATCATCTTACGAGTCTGGTCGAATTGCTTCAACAGGCGGTTCACTTCCTGAATGCTGGTACCACTACCTTTGGCGATACGGGTACGGCGGCTTCCGTTCAGAATTTCCGGATGCGTACGTTCCTGCGGAGTCATGGAGTAGATGATGGCCTCGATGCTCTTGAACGCATTGTCGTCGATATCGATATCCTTGATAGCCTTTCCTACGCCCGGAATCATGGAAGCCAGTTCCTTCAGGTTACCCATCTTCTTGATCTGATGAATCTGGGTCAGGAAATCGTTGAAATCGAACTGGTTCTTCTGGATTTTCTTCTGCAGACGTTTGGCTTCTTCTTCATCGTATTGTTCCTGGGCACGTTCTACCAATGAAACGATATCACCCATACCCAAGATACGGTCGGCCATACGTGCCGGATGGAACTGGTCAACAGCATCCAGCTTCTCGCCGGTACCCACGAACTTGATAGGCTTGTTCACCACGGTACGGATAGACAAGGCGGCACCACCACGGGTATCACCATCCAACTTAGTCAATACCACACCGTTGAAGTCCAAGCGTTCGTTGAACTCGCGGGCGGTGTTTACGGCATCCTGACCGGTCATGGCATCTACCACGAAGAGGGTTTCATCCGGATTGATGGCGTTCTTGATAGCCTCGATTTCGTTCATCATCTGTTCGTCGATGGCCAGACGACCGGCGGTATCGACAATCACCAGATCGTATCCTTTTGCCTTGGCTTCCTGGATGGCATGAAGAGCAATCTGAACGGGGTCCTTGCTATCCATCTCGCAATATACAGGCACTTCTACCTGCTGGCCCAACACCTTCAGCTGTTCGATAGCGGCCGGACGATATACGTCACAAGCTACCAGCAACGGCTTGCGGTTCTTCTTGGTCTTGAGCATACGGGCCAGTTTACCGGAGAATGTAGTCTTACCGGAACCTTGCAGACCGGACATCAGGATAACGGCCGGACGGTTCTTCAACTCGATTTCGGCGGTATCGCCACCCATCAGCTTAGTCAATTCATCGTGCACAATCTTCACCATCAACTGGCTCGGCTTCACCGCCGTAAGCACGTTCTGTCCCAAAGCTTTTTCCTTCACCGTATCGGTAAAGCTCTTGGCTACTTTATAGTTCACATCGGCATCCAGCAGGGCACGACGTACATCTTTCAAGGTCTCCGCAACATTGATTTCGGTAATCTTACCTTCACCTTTCAATATTTTGAAGGAGCGTTCCAGTCTTTCACTTAAATTGTCGAACATATATTTTCAGTTTTTATTATCAGCTGTTTACCGCCGGAATAGCGGATTTTGAATCAAGGTGCAAAATTACAAAAAATTCCTTTCGCTCAAATCTTTTTGTTCTGCCATTTTGCTTTTTTCAGATAAACAAGGCTAAGGACAAGCATCAGAACGTAATAAACCAGTTCGGTGGTGAAACAGATTTCTACCGGAGCCCGAAGCACCATTCCCACTCCGATGACATAAAGCGCATAAAATACCTGTACCACGACTTCCAGCACCAGAGCCGCCTGGGTGTTTCCCGTACCGGAAATCCCGTTGAAATAGACAAAGGCCAACGACGCCAGAAGCATGGCTCCACATACCACATAAAGCGAAGGCATCGCTTCAGTAACCAGCGTCGCATCGCCGGTATAGACCGAAAGTACCAGCCTCCGGAATACCACACAAAGGCATACACAGATTACCATTATCAGGAAAGACATCCGTGCAATCCTGTGCAGGAGTTGCAAGACGTGGGAAGTTCCCCCTGAACCAATCAGATTACTCACCAGCGAATTGGCCGTAGTAGAAAGCGACTGGACCGGAATAAGCATAACTACATACACGCTCCGCACAATGTTGGCGATGGCCAGTTCCCGTTGTCCCAAGCGTTCCAAAGCCATAAAGAAAACAAACCAGATGGCCATGGCCAGGAAATATTGCACCATGGTAAATGCTGAAATCCGTAAGATACGGAATACCAGTTCCATGTCCAACCGTCCGAAATGATTCAACCCGTATTTTTTCCGGTCTACCTTATAGTAGGTATATAACAGATAGAAAAGCAAGGAAGAAGCCTCCGCAATGACCGAAGCCAATGCCGCTCCCCTCACCCCCATTTCCGGGAACCCCCATTCACCGAATACCAGGACATAATCCAGGAAAACATTCACCACCGCCATCACCACGGCACTCCATGTCAACACCTTGGTCTGAGTAATACCGATGTACAACGATCGGAACATCACATTCAGAAAAGCAAACAGAAATCCCCAGATACGCCAGGTGAAGAACTCGTAGGTAGCTTCGAAGATAGCATCCGACGAAATCAACACCCGAATCAACGGGCGGGCAGACACATACATCAACCCCAGAAGCGCTACCGCCATCATCAGACTGAAAACGGAACCCTGCCACATAATCGGCCCTACGCTCCGGTAATTCTGTTCCCCATTGCGCCGGGCTATCAGAATCTGAGAACCGATACTGAACCCGAACGCTACCGTATAGACACAGATATACAACAAACCTCCCATGGCAGAGGCACCCAACGCCACTTCACCGACATGCCCCAGAAAAGCCGTATCGGTTACATTGATTACATTTTGTGCCAACAAACCCAAAAGAATGGGATAAGTCACCTGCCAGATTTCCTTCCTTGAATACATCATAAAATCTACATCAAAATTAAAAGGGCAAAGATACGAATATCCACCGATATTACGACCTTTCCGCCAAGGAAGAAACATTTTCAGCTTTACCGTCAGAACATCTCTTTTTTATGCCCGAGGCAAATCGTTTCATATGAAATTATTACATTTAAAAGCATTTCATCGAAAATAATTGCACAAACCGTTGTTTGATGTGCTATTAAACATTAATTTTGCGCCCATTAACACTAATTTATACTTCTAATGAAAAAAAATCTACTGATTGGTGCGGCGACACTAATCGTTTCAATTCCAACCTTTGCCGGAGATTACTTAACCAATACCAACCAGAATGCCACTTTCTTGCGCATGGTAGCCCGTGGAGCTTCCATCGATATAGATGGCGTTTATAGCAACCCGGCCGGCCTGGCCTTCCTGCCTGAAGACGGATTCCACCTGTCTCTTACCGGCCAAAGCGCCTACCAGGCCCGTGAAATCCTGGCTACCAGCCCGCTCTGGACCTTGGACGGAAATACTACCGAACGTTATTATAAAGGTACAGCATCGGCTCCTATCATTCCCAGCTTCCACGGAGCCTATAAGAAAGACCGATGGGTCATCTCGGCTTCATTCGCCATCACCGGCGGAGGCGGAAAAGCTTCGTTCGACAATGGCCTTCCGATGTTCGATGCCTTGGCTACAGGTATGATTGCCCAGCAGACCGGAGGGAAAATTACCCCCAACATGTATGAAATCAATAGCGCCATGGATGGCAAACAATATATCTATGGTGTACAACTGGGTGTCAGCTACCGCATCAACGACTGGTTGAGCGCATTCGTTGGAGGACGAATGAACTATGTAAAGAGCGGATATGAAGGCTATCTGAAAGCCGAACTGAACGAACAATATGCCCAGCTTGCTCCAGCCATGGGATTACCCAGCGCTACTTTGGCCAATCTGGAACTGGATTGCGACCAAAGCGGATGGGGACTCACTCCCATTATCGGCCTGGACGCGAAACTTGGACGTTGGAACCTGGCTGCCAAGTATGAGTTCCAGACCAATCTGAATATCGAAAACAAGACCAACAAGCTGGAAGTACCGGTAGGCACTCCGGAAGAAGTCATCAAACCTTATGCCGACGGTGAACAGACTCCTAGCGACATTCCTGCTTTCCTGAGCGTGGCCGCCGGTTACGAAATCCTGCCTACCTTGCGTGCTTCGGTAGAATATCACTTCTTCGACGACAAACGGGCAGGTATGCTCAACGACCGCCAGAAAACCTTGAAACACGGTACCCACGAATACCTGGCCGGTATCGAATGGGACATCATCAAATACCTGACCATCAGCGGTGGTTTCCAGAAAACCGATTACGGACTGAGCGACGATTTCCAGACCGACACTAGTTTCTATTGCAGCTCCTACTCCCTGGGATTCGGTACCAGAGCCCGCCTGAGCGACGCCCTGAGCCTGGACATCGCCTATTTCTGGACTACTTACGACGACTATACCAAGACATCTGCCGACTACAACGGAACCGGTATGCCGGGAACCGATGTCTATAGCCGTACCAACAAGGTATTCGGTCTGAGTCTGAATTACCACTTCTAACCAGAATAAAGAGAAATTCCAAAAAATCATTTGGATTTCCATTAAAATTCCCCATACTCTCCTACATTGCTCTGACAATCATTTGGAAGTATTTCTTTACTCCCTCCAGGCAATGTAGGAGAGTTTTTATATCCCGATAAAAAAGTTTTGTCTCATTCTTATTTTATCACTACCTTCGTGCCCGATAAAAAGTTTCAACTATCCGAAACGGGGAATAATATAACACCAGGTTTACAGATTATCCACCAAAATTTAATATTATGAGAAAAACTTTACTAAGTGTAGCCGCTATGATACTGATGGCGTTCCAATCAATAGCTCAGACTACAACAGATGTACTGAAATTCAATGAAAACGGTAAATTCAAGATTGTACAATTCACTGATTTGCATATCCGTTGGCAAGACAAACGATCGGACATAGCCTTCGAATGCATGAAGAATACCATCGAGGCAGAACATCCGGATCTGATTGTCATTACAGGAGATATCATCTACAGTGCTCCAGCCGCAGAGAATTTCAAGCATGTGATGGAATTTATCTCACAATACAAGATTCCATTTGCACTGGCTTTCGGTAATCACGACAGGCAACAGGGACTTTCCAATGCTGAATTGCTGGAGATAGCCCGCAAAGTACCTTATTGTGTAGCATCGGATGTAGAAGGTATTACCGGTGACGGTAATTACGCACTGGAAGTAAAGGCACATGATAACGAAAACAACAAACTGATTCTCTATTTCCTGGATTCACACGAGGATTCTTTACTGAAAGAACAAGGAGTAAAGGGATACGACTATATTCATGCAGACCAGATAAAGTGGTATGCCGATACCAGTGACTCCTATACCCGCCAGAACAACAATCTCCCTATTCCATCACTGGCCTTTTTCCATATTCCGCTCCCGGAATACAACCAGGCTGCCAGTGATGAAAACACTACACTATATGGAATCCGAAGAGAAAAAGCATGTTCGCCAGAGCTGAATACAGGACTTTTTGCGGCCATGAAAGAAAAAGGAGACATTATGGGAATATTTGTAGGACATGACCATGATAACGACTATTCCGTGAACTGGTATAATATTCTTCTGGCTTATGGACGTTTCACGGGTGGGCCAACAGAGTATATCCATATTCCGAACGGCGCACGTATCATCGAACTTACTGAGGGAGAAAGAGTCATTTCATCGTACATCCGATTGACAAACGGAGAAATTGAACAGAAAAAGACCTTCCCCAAGGATTATGTAAAATAAACAGACTACTATCAAACGAGTGGTATTCTTCGGAGTACCACTTTTTTTATATCATAACTTCACACTTCATACAACCAGAGGTATCATTTTCTTAAAGAAGCCATCCATCCGGTATCGGCTATTAATAGAAAATAACACATCATGCGAAAATAATTTCTTCAAAATCACGCCTGTCACATTTTTTTCTTAACTTTGCAGTGCTATCAAACATCCGACTAAAACACTTTAAATAAAAATATTGAGATTATGATGACAATTGACAAATTCAACTTCGCCGGTAAAAAGGCAATCGTTCGTGTAGACTTCAATGTTCCTTTGAACGAAGAAGGTAAAATTACAGATGATACTCGTATCCGTGGTGCTCTGCCTACTTTGAAGAAAATCCTGGCAGACGGTGGCGCTTTGATTATCATGTCACACATGGGTAAGCCAAAAGGTAAAGTAAACGCTAAATATTCTTTGAGCCAGATTGTTGACGCCGTTGCTGCTGCTCTGGGTACTCCGGTTCAGTTCGCTCCGGATTGCGCTAAAGCTCAGGAAGCTGCCGCAGCCTTGAAACCGGGTGAAGTTCTGTTGCTGGAAAACCTCCGTTTCTATCCGGAAGAAGAAGGTAAACCTGTAGGTATCGAAAAAGAAGATCCTGCTTACGAAGATGCCAAGAAGGCAATGAAGGCTTCTCAGAAAGAATTTGCCAAGACATTGGCTTCATACGCTGACTGCTACGTAATGGACGCATTCGGTACTGCTCACCGTAAACACGCTTCTACAGCTGTTATCGCCGACTACTTCGACGCTGACCACAAGATGTTGGGCTACCTGATGGAAAAAGAAGTACAGGCTGTTGACAACGTATTGAAAGACATCAAACGTCCGTTCACCGCTATCATGGGTGGTTCTAAGGTATCTACTAAGATTGGTATCATCGAAAACCTGATGGATAAGGTTGATAACCTGATTCTGTGTGGTGGTATGGCATTCACATTCGCTAAAGCTCAGGGCGGTAAGATCGGTAACTCACTGGTAGAAGACGACAAACTCCAGTTGGCTCTTGATATCATCGCAAAAGCTAAAGATAAAGGTGTAAACTTGGTATTGGGTTGTGACTGTATCGCTGCCGACAAGTTCGCTAACGATGCCAACACTCAGGTTTGCGACGACAAGAATATTCCTGACGGATGGATGGGTCTGGATGCAGGTCCTAAGACTCGCGAAGAATTCAAGGCTGCCATCAAGGGTGCCAAGACTATCCTGTGGAACGGTCCTGCCGGTGTATTCGAAATGGATAACTTCGCAGGTGGTTCTAAAGCAATCGCTGAAGCAATCGCTGAAGCAACTAAGGAAGGTGCCTTCTCTTTGATCGGTGGTGGTGACTCTGTAGCTTGTATCAACAAGTTCGGTATGGCTGACCAGGTATCTTACATCTCTACAGGTGGTGGTGCTTTGCTGGAAGCTATTGAAGGTAAGATTCTGCCGGGTATCGCAGCTATCCGTGGCGACAAATAAGCATGAACAATCATTCATTGCATAAATAAAAAAAGGAGGCGAATGCCTCCTTTTTTATTTTATCCGGTCCTACTCTCGAATATCTGTTATCCTATTCCTGTCAGTTCTGTAAACCTTGCACAAGGTTTAACCGAAGCATATATCCTTTGCGCAATATCTGCTTGATATCATACACTACCCCCTCGGAAGCATCCGAAGGTATCTTCAACGAAACAGAGAAATTTTCAGACTGATTCTCCTCACACAACAAAATACACAATAAACAAAACATCTAGACGTTTCATTAAAAACATGAGCATGTTTTGATAGAGATGTCCGTTCGTTTCAATCAAAATAAACGGATGTTTTTCCTGGCTTGAACAGTTCCCCAAAGCCTCATACCTGTATATCTATTTACTGCTTTACAGTCTTCCACTCCTCCGAAAAAAATGAGCCTTCCACTTCACCAAGCAGAAGACTCATTCATATCAAATTTAAAAATGTACCCCATCACATTACCATACGGTAAGATACAGGGAAACAGGAATCATCAGAATTATTTTTTCTTCAGTTCATTTGTAAATGAATACGGGAAGTCCGCATCATTTACACCACGTTGCTTATTCGGACGGTCTGTCATTTCGCATTCCATACGGCCACCGTTCCGCAAGGTCTCGAAATCGATGTAATTCTTTGTACTTTCCTGACCGTTAATCTGAAGCTTGTTCAGGTAAATATTGGTATCCGAATTGGCCGGAGCCTCGATAACCATTGACTTACCATTCTCGAAATGCAGAGTGGCTTTCTTGAAGAGCGGAGCACCCAAAACATACTGATCGGATGCCGGACAAACCGGATAGAAGCCCATAGCCGAGAATACATACCAGGCAGAAGTCTGTCCGTTATCCTCATCACCACAATAACCGTCCGGAGTCGGAGTGTACATCCGGTTCATTACCTGACGGAGCCAGTACTGGGCCTTCCACGGCTGACCGGCATAATTGTACAGATAAATCATGTGTTGGATAGGCTGGTTACCGTGTGCATAGTTACCCATGTTCATCACCGTCATTTCACGGATTTCGTGAATCACGAAACCATAATAGCTGTCATCAAACAAAGGCGGTACATTGAAAACAGAATCCATCATCTGTACGAAAGTCTCCTTACCACCCATCAAGTCGATAAGTCCTTGCGGGTCGTGGAAGACAGACCAGGTATAATGCCAGCTGTTACCTTCTGTAAAGGCATCGCCCCACTTCAGCGGAGAGAAAGGTTTCATAAACGTACCGTCCTCGTTCTTACCACGCATCAGTTTGGTTTCAGGGTCGAACAGGTTCTTGTAGTTCATGGCACGCTTCGCAAACAGATTGATTTCCTTCTTCGGACGGTCCAGTTTCTTGGCCAGCTGATACAGACACCAGTCATCGTATGCATATTCCAAGGTACGTGCCGCATTTTCGTTGATTTTCACATCGTAAGGTACATAACCCAACTTGTTGTAATATTCATAACCCAGACGACCGGAAGAACTAACCGTAGGATGAACACCGTTTACGGCAGCCATCAGACCTTCCCACATGGTCTTGGTGTCGTCTACACAGACTCCTTTCAGATAAGCATCGGCCAATACAGAAGCTGTATTGTTACCCACCATACATCCGCGATGACCGGGACTTGACCATTCCGGATAGAAACCGCTTTCACGGTAAGCATTCAGGAAGCTTTCCTGCATTTCCTTATTTACTGACGGATAGAACAGATTCAATAACGGGAACAGACAACGGAATGTGTCCCATACACCGGTACCGGTATAGTAATATCCCGGCAATACCTGACCATTGTTCGGACTGTAGTGAACCACCTGACCGTTCGCGTCGATTTCATAGAATTTATGAGGGAACAGCAAAGAACGGTACAGACAGGTATAAAATACACGGTACTGATCCAATGTTCCTCCCTCGACTTCGATACGGCTCAGCACATCGTTCCAGGTATCCTTACCTTTCTGTGCCAATGTTTCCAGATTGTCATTACCCAACTCTTTCAGATTCAGTTCTGCCTGTTCCAGACTGATGAATGAAGAAGCTACACGGGCATGTACCTTTTCACCCTTGGCTGTCTTGAAACCGATAACGGCACCGGTATGGTTGCCAGTCTGTTCCAATACCTTTTCGTGTAAGGTAGAATCAGAAAAAGTTGCCTGATAAGTGAACGGTTTATCAAACACTACCACGAAATAGTTCTTATAGTTGTCGGGCACACCACCGCTATTCTTGGTAGAATAACCTACAATTTTGTTTTCCTGAGGGATAACCGTGATGGAAGACCCCTTGTCGAACGCATCGATGACCACATAAGAATCTTCTGTTTCAGGGAAAGTGAAACGGAACATGGCCGCACGGTCTGTAGGAACCATTTCAGTCACTATATCATAATCGGCCAGATATACCTTATAATAATACGGATGTGCTTCCTCTCCTTTATGAGAGAACCAGCTGGCACGTTTGTTCTCATCAAATTCCGGTTTTCCTACTACCGGCATCAACGAGAACTGCCCGAAATCGTTAATCCACGGACTCGGCTGGTGAGTCTGTTTGAACCCACGGATTTTGGTAGCCGTGTACATATACTGCCAGCCATCGCCCATCTTACCTGTCTGGGGAGTCCAGAAATTCATTCCCCACGGCATAGCTATGACCGGATACGTATTTCCTGTAGACAACTCGAAAGTTGACTCAGTACCCATCATCGGATTGACATACTGGGTGTAATCCTTTGCCGCCTTCACCCAAAGAGCCAAAGACAGCAAACATGCTAACATGAATAATTTTTTCATAGCGTCTATTGTTTATTTAATTGAATTCCATTCAGCAGGCTGATCGGTCATTTCGAAAACCAATGTACCGCCTTCTACCAGTTCCTGGTGTGTAAAGAAAGGTTTCTCCAAAACTTTTCCGTTCAGTACAGCCGACTTCACATATTTGTTTTTCAATGAATTGTTTTTTGCCTGAATCCGGAAGTCCTTACCGTTCGGCAAATGAATCGTCACCTCATCGAAAAGCGGACGACCGATGGAATAAACCGGATTACCCGGACATACCTGATAGAATCCCATGGCATTCAATATATACCAGGAAGACATCTGTCCGCAATCTTCATTACCTGACAGTCCATTCGGATCATCAAAATAAAGAGTTTGCAACACCTTATCCACCAGTTCCTGAGTCTTCGACGGATAGCCCGCATAATTATAGAAATGCGTGATGTGGTGACTTGGTTCGTTACCATGTGCATACTGACCAATCAGTCCGGAAATATCCGCAGAAACTTCTTCTCCTTCCAGTTTTGCATCGGTTGTAAAGAGTTCATCCAACTTACGCACAAACTCATCACGTCCACCTACCAGTTCCATCAACCCTTCCGGATCGTGCGGAACAAACCAACTCCATTGCCAGGCATTTCCTTCGCAATAATCATCATTCCGATGATTGGAAGCATTCGGATTGAACGGTTCGCGCCATTTCCGTTGCGAATCCAGTCCACGCATGAACCCCGTCTGCTTGTCATAATAGGTCTGATACCCCTTGGCAAAGTTCTGGTATTTCTGATAGTTGGCCGAATCGCCCAGTTCCTTAGCCAGAACAGCGATACACCAGTCATCGTAAGCATATTCCAATGCCTTGGCCACCGCTTCGTTATCCTTGTCGCAAGGTACATAGCCGATTGTGTTCTTGTAATAACGGGCTTTCGGCATGACATACGGAATCATCCAGTCCGGACATTTGATACCTGTGGTATCGTATTCTGCTGCCCGAAGCGAAGCCTTGTAAGCTTTTTGTACATCGAAATTCCGGTAACCTTTGGTATAGGCATCCGCAATCAGCGAAACAGCGTGATAACCAATCATGGTACCTGTATAATTGGAAGCCATATCCCATTTCGGGAAGATACCTCCTTCTTCGCTCTTCTTAATCAACGAACGGATAAAGGCCTCGTTCAGTTCCGGACGAATAATGGAAAGCAACGGATGAACGGCACGGAAGGTATCCCACAACGAGAAGATGGTATAATACTCTTCTCCAGGTTCTACCTGATGAATCTGATGGTCCATACCAAAGTAACGTCCATCGACATCTGTAAATACCGTCGGTGCAATCATGGCATGGTACATACCGGTATAGAAGATGGTCCGATGGTCATCCAAGGTTGTCTTCACATCAATGGCAGCCAGTTCCTTATTCCAAGCCTCATGAGCCGCCTGCCGTACCTTATCAAAATTCCAGTCAGGAATTTCGGTTTCCACATTGGCCTTTGCACCTGCCGCGTCTACAGAAGACAGACCAACTTTTACCAACACCTGTTCATCGGCTTGGGTACGGTCAAAACGGAGCAAAGCCTTCATCTGCGGCAAAAGTTCACCTCCTTTGTCCAACGCAGCCGAATCGGTCACTAATGTATGGGTCGTGAAAGGCTTCGAGAACTGCATATAGAAATAAATCGGCTGGTCGAATGCCCAGTAAATAGTCCGCTTATGGCCTTGGATAGTAGAATCGTTCAGGATTTCAATCACCATATCCCGATTAATCTGCCGCTGGAGGCTATAATCCAAATCGAGGATAAAACCGGCTTCGGTACTTTCCGGGAAGGTATAACGATGAATAGCGGCACGAGTAGTCGAGGTCAGTTCCGCCTGTACCTGATAACGGTCCAGAAATACGGAATAATATCCCGGCACAGCCACTTCCTTTTCGTGTGAGAAAGCAGAACAATAGGCCATCTGCTGACTGGCCGAACCAGTCGGTTCATAACGTTGCTCTCCTACCGTCGGCATCAACAGGACATCGCCGTAATCGCAACACCCTGTACCGCTCAAACGGTTATGAGAAAAACCATTGATAGTCGAATCGTTATAATAATAACCGGAACAGGAATCCCAATCATAGAGACGGGTATCCGGACCAGGTTGTACCATACCCCGCGGAACAACCGGTCCCGGGAAAGTATGTCCATGTCCGCCGGTTCCGATGAACGGGTCCACATAAACGGTGTAATCCACCGTAGTCTGTTCGGCCGGTGCACAGGCAGCCAACCAGCCTCCTGCTACCAAAAGAACAGAAAAGTAGCGAACTGCCCGATTTTTATAGTGTTTGAATGTCTTCTTCATAACTGTTTTTCCAGAGAATCAATTTATTTTTTCGGTTGAGGACCCATTTCAAATTCAACGGTCGCACCATCCATAATCTGCTGGTGAGTCAGGTAGGTCTTGTCGTAGACCTGTCCGTTCACCTTGACAGACTGTACATAGATATTCTGTTTGTTTACATTCGGAGCCAGGACGGTAAAGGTCTTTCCGTTATTGAGATGCAGTTTCAGTTCCGGGAAGAGCGGTGTACCCATTTCATACTGACCGCTTACCGGGTCTACCGGATAAAATCCCATCGCACTGAAGACATACCATGCCGACATCTGTCCGCAGTCTTCGTTACCACAGATACCACCCGGTTCGTTCAGGTAAAGTTCCTGCATTACCTTGGCGACATACTGTTGTGTCTTCCACGGACTGCGTGTCAGGTTATACAGATAAATTACATGATGACTAGGTTCATTGCCGTGTGCATACTGACCAATCATTCCGGTACTGAATATCGGAAGTTCTTCATCGGATGCCGGATGATGCGTAAACATGCTGTCCAGTTTCTCTTCAAACTTGTCTTGTCCCCCCAGCAATTCCATCAGACCTTTCGGGTCCTGCTGTACAGACCAGAGATAATGCCAGGCATTGCTTTCGCAGATGTATTCAGTGTAATCATCCGGATTGAAATCAGGAATGAATTTTCCCTTATCATCCTTCGGCTGCATGAACCCGGTTTCCGGATTGAAGAGTTTGCGATAATTCTGAGAACGGTCATAGAAACGCTTGGCAATGTCTGTCTTTCCCATCTTTTCGGCCATGCGGGCAATACAGTAATCATCGTAAGCATATTCCAGAGATTTGGACATCGACCAGTTTTCTTCGCCTTTGATGGCAGAGTTATAAGGTATGTAACCGTATTTCTTATAGAGACCTACTCCACGGTAACTATCCATATCAGCTGATGCTACACAAGCTTCCAATGCCTTTTCAGCGTCGAAATCACCGATACCTTTCAAATAAGCATCTACAATTACCGGTACTGCATGATAACCGATCATCATTTCGGTTTCCGCTCCCCACAACGGCCACAACGGTAAACGTCCGTGTTGCTCATAAAAGGCCAGGAACGTCTTAATCATGTCATTGGTACGTTCCGGTTCGGTATAAGTAAACAACGGGTGAGAAGCACGATAGGTATCCCACAAAGAAAAAGTACTGTAATTCACCCATCCGTTTGTCTGATGAATCTGTTTATCGGCACCCCGATAAGAACCGTCTACATCACTGAAGATAGTCGGAGCAAGCATACTGTGATACAAGGCTGTATAAAATTTCACCTTGTCATCGGCATCATTGCCCTGTACTTCAATCTTACCCAGCTGTTTGTTCCATTCAGCCTTGGCTTCAGTTACATAACGGTCGAAATCATTGTGTGGAGCTTCTGCCTGCAGATTTTTCGCTGCCCCCTCAGCACTGACACTTGAAAGAGAGGTAGCCAATACAAGCTGATCACCGGCTTGAGTATCAAAATTGAATTGAGCCACATATGCCATGCCGACTTTCTGACCTTTCAGCTTCACTTCCGTACTGTCCATCTGAACAGATTTGAACGGTTTGGAGAAACGGGTACGGAAATAGACATGCTGGTCTCTCGCCCATCCTTCAGAGAAACGATAGCCTTCGATGGTACAAGAGTCTACTACCTGAACGGAAGAACAATTGGTAAAATCCCAATTCAATGCCCGTTTCAGGTTCAAGATAACAGCAGCCTGTGCTTTCGGGAAAGTATAACGTTGGATACCGCATCGTTCCGTAGCGGTCAACTCTACATTGATATCATAATCCTGCAATTTCACCTGATAATAACCGGCACTGGCTTTTTCTTCTGCGTGAGAGAATTTGGAATGAATGCCTAATCCACTTTCCTTATCTTCTTTGTAAGGAAGTGTCACCGGCATGAAAGGAATATCATACAAATCACCAGCACCGGTTCCAGAAAGATGTGTATGACTGAAGCTGGCAATCGTACTGTCCGGATAATAATATCCGGAAATCCGGTTCCATCCACCTAACCCGTTGTCCGGGCTTAACTGCACCATACCGAAAGGAGCCTGAGCCCCCGGATAGGTATTTCCCGTAAAATCTGTACCAATAAAAGGATTGACCATGGCTGCGTAATCAACCGGCTCTGCCGTCTGTTTCACAGTAGTAGTACAAGCAGCAAAAATCCCCATCAAAAAGAAAGACGAAATGATGTGTCCTTTCATAATAAGAGATAAATTAAAATTTTAAAGTTTTGTGGCAAAGATAGGAAAACTGACAATTACCGCCAAACATCGTATAAAGAATTGTCAGTAAATAGCTGTTTATTTACAAATTAAATATAAAAATCCAAGATAGAAATAATCATATTTTACTATTTTAGATTCTAATGATACGAAACTTAGCTACATAAAAAAAGATGTCCCAACATTTTTTGCTAGGACATCTTTTCTATCAAATTTATTTATCTGCTACATCACCATCCTGGATTCTGTTTCAAATTCGGTACTTTACCGATTTCGTCTGTAGGAATAGGAGACAAGTAATGTTTCGGATCTTCAAAAACAGGAGTCGGACTCTGACCGGCATAACGTTTTTCGTAAATTGTCAAAGCACCGTCTTCGTTTACACCCACAGTTTCCTTCAGTGCTTGTATTTCTTCGTCTGAATATCCGGCACCTTCTATGATAATACCTAAACGAGGAGCAGTCAACAAATTACCGCAAGCCCAACGACGGATATCGTCATAGCGTACACCTTCCGCGAACATTTCAATCCGGCGTTCACGACGGATTTCACGAATTAACTTAGGATTGCTTCCCTGAACATTGGGATATGCAGCAGCAATAACCGGATCATCAAATCCGACATTCAGTGTCAGCGGATGATTGAATCCTACACGTGCACGCAACTTATTGATAGTCTCATCCAAATCAGTCTGAGTGATAGTACCTAATTCAGCAGCAGCTTCCGCACGAATCAACATGATTTCACCTAAACGGAACACAGGAGCATCTTCTGTTCCCTGATAGTGAGAAGCACTGTACTCGGCGGCATTATAGAATTTCACAATCGGATAACCGGTAGAGCATCTGCTCGGATTACCAGTAGCAGTAACAGAAGCAATATTAGGAGCCTTACCATCCATGTAATAACAATGATCTGTATCCGTTACATCTGGAGTTGCTGTAGTCTGCAACATACGCGAATCACGGTTAGCCAACTCGGCAATCAATGTTGTATGTTTCGTATGCCCTTCGCAGTTACACAGAGAAATAGGAAGGCCCGTAGTAGCACACAAATAAGAATCAGCACAGTTCTTACTCATACCAAGTGGAGTCTCACCTACGAAAATCTGACGGGTAAGGTTATTACCTTTATCAAGTCCCGGATCATAAGCCTTCGATAAGATGACTTCCGAATTAGTAGACTGATCAGCTAAACAGAACAGTTCATGATAAGCTGTTCCAGGTTTAGTTCCCTGATACAGAGAATAGCCATATTCAGCTTTCATCAATTCACATGCGGCACTGTATGCTTCCTGCAAGAATTTCTCAGGATTCTCAATACCATGATATTTACGCCAAGTACCTTCAAACAAACACATACGTGCTTTCAAGGCCAACGCAGCATCCTTGCTAATCAACGTAACATCCGTCTTTTTAGGTAACCATTCAATAGCTTGATTGATATCGCGAAGCATATTGTCCATTACCAATACACGAGAATCACGAGCCTTGTACATTTCTTCATCCCCAGGATTCATCACATTCTCAAACCAAGGTACATCGCCATAAGCCTTAACCTTGTTAAAATAATCCAGTGTCTTGAAGAAAAGAATCATTCCGGCATATTTATGCTTTACTTCATCACTTTCCGGAGATTGTTCATAATTAGCTAGAAAATCATTGCATGCACGGATATTTTCCCATTTCCACTGAGTACCGTTAGCACTTGAAGGAACCGTAGCCAAACCAAAGCTGGTAGTATTACGTTCCCATGGTAAAACATCATCACCTGTAAAATCATCACCCAGCATACCCCAGTCATAACTCTTAGGGGCTCCATATCCAACAATCAATTTCGGATAGAAATCGTTACAGTATTGCTCCAGTGCAGTAGCATTGGCTGTAGTAAAGAACTGGTCCTTACCGATGGCATCCAATGGTTCTCTGTCCAAGAAATCACAACTAGCCAATGCCATCGTAAACAGACATCCTGTCAATATAGTTATTTTCTTCATAATTGTAAATCTTTTTAGAATGTTAAGTTGATACCGAATGAATAAGAACGGCAGAACGGATAACTCTTCATATCTGAATTCAATGTTCCGACCATACCATCTGACGATTTCTGATAAGTATTACCAGTCATATCCGGATCTACATATTTATACAAGCCTGTAGCTTCCCACAAGTTCTGTCCACTGAAGAAGACCTTCAACTGAGAAATACCGACAGGTTCCAGCCATTTCTTCGGAAGTGTATATCCGATAGTCAAATCACGCAGACGGATATAAGATGCATTCTGCAGATACTTTGTCTGAGTCTGTCTACTACGATTATCATTAAACAATGGCACTGGATAATAAGCATTCGGATTACTTTCTGACCAAGAATTATCAACATGGTAATCATTGATAGCGCTGTTCCATACACCGTTGAATCCCCAGAAAACTTCATTGCTAAGCCACAAATCACGTTTCAAGACACCTTCAAACAAGGCACGTACATCAAAGTTCTTCCAACTCAATCCCAAATTGATATTGAAACGATAACGCGGAGTCTGATTACCGATTACTGTCAAGTCGCCATGATTATCCAATGTATTGATAGGTCCCTTATTGCTATCACCTTTATTTACAACACCATCACCATTCAGGTCAGCATAACGGATATCACCCGGAATCCAAGTATTTGAAATATAAGCCTGACGTTTAGCCTGTTCTGCGGCCTCAGCCTCTGTCATAATGAAACCATCTGTAGTATATCCCCAGATTTCACCCAGACGCTTGCCCTCATACAAATCATTCAAAGTTCCTGTCGGATTATCATATTTAGTAATAGTAGAATAACTATCTGAAAGACCGATTCCAACATTATACTTCAATGGACTACCGGCAACATCGGCAATCTGATCATTCCAATTGATTGTCAACTCCCATCCATTGGTACGCATACTGGCCAAATTCTCCTTACCACCACTTGTACCCATTGTATTAGGATAAGCTTTTGACACAACCATATCAGTTGTATAACGTACATAGTAATCGAAAGATGCAGTCAAACGGTTATTCAACAAACCTAAATCAAGACCGAAGTTGGCTGTTGTAACTTTTTCCCATGTTACATTATTGTAGGCCAATGTAGCCGGTGTAATACCTGTAGGTATACCACCCGACAGGATATAGTTCAAGTTTTCACTACCAACTGTTCCAATATAATCGAAGTTACCATTAGTTACCTGATTACCTAACGAACCGATTGAAGCACGAATTTTCACATTCTGGAACAAATCACGTGCAGGATCAAAGAATTTCTCTTCAGAAAGTCTCCATCCTAATGATGCTGATGGGAAGAATCCCCACTGACTACCCGATGCATATTTGGAAGAACCGTCATAACGTCCATTCAACTCTACCAGATATTTGCCTTTATAATCATAATTCAAACGGAAGAATGCACCTTGAACAGCCCAAACAGTAGCTGCCTCACTCAAAGTTTCCTTATCTTTAGCCATATCGATGATTGGGAAATCATTCATATACAGATTGGCAGCTACACCGTACATATTGCTGGTATTCTTACGTTCCTGGTTATAACCGGCCATTACTGAGAATGAGTGATCCTTTATCTGAGCTTTGTATTCAGCCCAAACGTTCAAGGCTTCGTAAGTATCATCATACTTCCGCAATCCTGCCTTATTAGTAGGCATCTTAGCTGTCTGAGAACCATCCGGATTCAACTGATAAATCGTTTTTAAATGTTCACGCTGTGTACGGAAAAAACGGTTACCTGTATAATCTCCTTTGATAGAAAGACCTTTTATCGGAGTGAGGTTGAACGAACCGGTATACCAGATATCATCGTAATTATTGGTAATACGGCCTGCTTCTGCCAAGATACCAGCATAGTTGTAGTTAAAATTACTACCTTCCATAGCCGCAAAATGTTCACCATCCGGTAAATAGATAGGAATAAATGGGAATGAACGATACACTTCATAATACGGTGAACTACCCATATAAGCCTGTGTATTAGGTTCATCTGATTCACTACGATTATATTTAGCACGGAAACCGATTTCCAACCAATCTGTCACCTGAGTCGTGAAGTTGAACGACATGTTGATACGTTTATAAGTATCTGTACCAAATGCTAACAAACCGTCCTGACCTTTATAACCGATAGAACCATAATAAGTATTCTTCTCAGTACCTCCCTGGATACTGGCATTATGCTGTTGCATAAATGCAGCACTCTTGTAGAATTCATCAAACCAATCGGTATTTCCGGCATAAGCCCATTGTCCCTTGGCTGTAAATTCTCCTGTTTCATCCAAGAATGCTGAAGGACGGCTCGGGTCCTGACAATATGCATGAACGGCATCCACCAAAGCTTGACTGAAGTATCCACTACCATTCGTATTCGTATTAGCCAACTGAACAGCATCAATCCACTTATCAGAAGAAATACCATCCGGTAGACGTGACGGAGCAGACCATGAGAAGTTATTGTTATAATTTATGGTCACTTTCTGGCCTTTACTACCTTTCTTAGTTGTGATAAGAACCACACCAAACGCAGCACGAGCACCATAAACCGCAGCTGATGAAGCATCCTTTAACACCGAAACACTTTCAATATCTTGAGGATTCAACAAAGAAATATCATTAGTTTCTACTCCATCGACCAAAATCAATGCAGAACCACCATTCAAAGAAGTGATACCACGCACGTTAAAAGTTGCCGTTGCATTCGGGTTACCACTCGGCATTGTAATGTTTAAGTTAGGAATAGCACCTTGCAGACCTTGTGCCAAGTTAGCAATAGGTCGGTCTTCCAACATGTCTCCTTCGGTCATGGCAACAGCACCAGTCAAGTTAACCTTCTTCTGAGTACCATAACCAACAACAACGACTTCTTCCAAAGCCTGTGAATCATCTTGCAAAGTGATATTAATAGGTGAACCATTCCAAGCAATTTCCTGTGTTTTGTATCCCACAAAAGAAATTTGAATAATATCTCCCTTCTTTACACCTGACAAAGAGAAATCACCATCCAAGCCCGTGATTGTACCATTGGTAGTACCTTTCACTACAACCGAAGCACCGATAACAGTTTCACCTGTAGCATCCTTTACAACACCTGTACAAGTTGACTGTTGTTGCATACCTCTGGTTGCATCAACCTCAGGTACAGCTACCGCATACGCTGCTCCTGTAGAAGAGACGCCTGCCAGAGCCAACAACATGCTGACTGATTTGATTCGTTTTAACATAGTTTGATATTTTAAGTTAGAGATTCAGTCTAAAAGCGGAATTCAATTCATACTTTAAAAGAGGTTTAACATTTTCCCGCTTTTATATTAAAAATGCAAATTTTTACCGTTTTTTGTCTTTATCAATAACAAAGATACACTTTTTTTTGATTTACATGCATTATTTTATTTATTTTCTAATAAAATCACTCATAAAAAATTAATGCCTTACATTATAGACATAGAAAAAGGCCGATATCTTAAAAACAACATCAAGATATCGGCCTTCTTAAATATAAGTTCAGCTAACTTATTATTATTTGATTTCAAAACTTCCCTTCAATGGGAGATTATCAGAAGCTGCCCCTACCATGACATTAAATTTGCCTGGCTCCACAACAAAATTCATGTTCCGATCATAAATAGACAAATCTTTTGCTGTCAGTTCGAACGTAACTTCGCGACTTTCACCTTGCTTTAATTCTATCCGCTGAAAACCTTTCAGACGAATAGGAGGAGTTACGACTGAACTTACTTCATCGTTGATATACAATTGGGCAATTTCCGCGCCATCTCGATTACCCGTGTTCGTAATTGTACAAGTAACTTTCTGAAGAACGTCTTTACCATCACCCGGAACCAGCTTCAGATTACTATAAGCAAAAGTAGTATAGCTTAATCCATAACCGAACGCATACAACGGAGTACCCAGACCATCCATGTAATCACGCTGAACTCCCTGTGAATAATGAATCGGAAGCTGACCAACATTGCGTGGAACAGACATCGGCAAACGGCCACTTGGATTATAGTCACCAAACAACACATCTGCAATACCATTACCACCCTGTTCCCCAGGATACCAGGCCATCAACAAAGCATCGCCGACTTCGGAAGCCAGATTCATCAATAATGGACGACCGGCAATATAAACAATCACCAACGGTTTACCAGTAGCAGCCAAAGCCTTGATCAGTTTTTCCTGGTCACCTAAAAGGTTCAAGGTTGAACGGTCGAAACCTTCTCCACATTCCATATCTGAAACCACTTCGTTCCCGTCAGAAGAAACAGTAGCTGCACCTGTTTCAATGTATTTCGTTTTGAAATCCCGGGCACTGGATCCTCCTACAGCTACCACCACCACATCTGCTTTTCTGGCAGCTTCTACGGCAGCCTGAATATCACTGGTTGTAGTATCACGGATAGCACAACCTTTTTCATAGTAGACCGTAGCATTCGGTAAGCGTTCACGCATTGCATCAAGCAGAGTCACTACTTTGGAACGCTCCTGAGGAGCTGTATAATCGCCCAAATAATTATAGATAACATCTGCATTCGGCCCGATAACCGCTACACTTTTCAATTCTTTACTCAACGGAAGTACTCCTGTATTCTTCAGTAGCACTGTTCCTTCTCGAGCAACCTCACGAGCTACCTGCTTATGTTCTTCTGAGTTTACAATCATCTTGGCCTGCTCCGGAGAGACATATGGATTTTCAAACAAGCCCATCTTAAACTTCAGACGCAAAACATTCGAAACGGCACGATCTATATAAGATTCTTTCACCTTACCGTTCTTCACAGCCTCAACCAATCTACTATAAGCGCTGGCTCCCAAGTCCATATCCGTACCAGCTTCGATGGCCTGAATAGCAGCATCTTCTACAGTAGCTGCTACATGGTGCGTACCAGCAATACCATCAATACTTACTAAATCCGAATATACAAATCCGTCAAACCCCCAGCGTTTACGCAAAACAGTATCCAGCAGATAAGGATTTCTGGTACAAGGCACACCGTCAATCGAATTATAAGAAGTCATTACCGTAGCCGCCTTTCCTACTTCAACAGCACGCTGGAATCCAGGAAGATATTCATCCAATAAAGCACGCAGACTGATATCGGCCGGATTACCGTTATGTCCACCTCTAGGGACACCGTAAGCAGCCATATGTTTCAAAGTAGCATAAACATGACGCCCGTCTTTGGCATCTGTACCCTGCATTCCCTGAACAAAAGCAGTTCCCAGAATCCCTGTCAGATAAGGATCTTCACCGAAAGTCTCTTCTACACGAGACCATCTCGGTTCACGAGCAATATCCAAAACCGGTCCATAGCCCACGTTCGCTCCTTGCAGACGGGCTTCCAAGCCGATAACTTCACCCATCCGACGAATCAGATCTTCATTCCATGTTGAAGCCTGTCCGATAGAAGTAGGAAAAGTAGTAGCACCGATAGCCATGTGACCATGCGGACATTCTTCTGCAAAAAGTACCGGAATACCCAGACGAGTATTCTCGACCGCATATTTCTGCATGGCATTCAAAGCCTTTGCTGCCAGTTCAGGATTCAATCCGGTTTCCAGTGTCTTTTGTGTCCAAGGGTCAGCACGCAATACAGCCCAATAAGAGCCAATAGGTGCCTTATCCATCTGCTGTTTATATTTCTCGGATATGGTCACACTGTTCTTTCCGGTTTTAGTATACATTTCCCAACCGAGCGGGCAACATATCTGACCGACCTTTTCCTCCAAAGTCATACGTCCTACCAAATCCTTTACGCGCTCCTCAATGGGCGCATCTGCCTGCTTGTACAAAGGTTGCTGTGCATGGATGGAAGCAAAACCCAATGTCCAACAAGCGGCCACTACAAATAAAGTATGTTTTTTCATAAAGCAGATGATTATTTGTTTTTCAATTCAAAACGGAAAGCTAAAGGAGCGTCGGCCAAACCTTTTGGAAGTGTAACCGTTACCTTTTCTCCTTCTGTACGATATTTCACTTTCTTGCCATTAGCCAACAATACCATTTTACCTTTCGGCAGGTTACCTGTCCAAGTGATGGTTTCCGGCAACTTTTCTCCATCGACCGGCGTATAAATGGCATATAAAGTCTTTCCATCTTTATTAGCAGTAAACCAAGTCTTTCCATCGTTATAGACGGGAGTAGTACGAGTATTGTAAATGGCTTCCCCATTCTTCCGCAACCATTCTCCTACCTTGTGCAGACGTTCTACCACCGGTTGTTCGATAATTCCGTCAGGAGTAGGTCCTACGCCTAACAACAAACAACCACCCTTAGCCACAATTTCGGTCAGTGTAGCAATCACCTTTTCCGGAGATTTATACGGAGCATTCGGTACCCATCCCCAGTCATTACTTAAGGTAATACAGCTTTCCCACGGATAATTCAGCTGAGTTTCCGGTATTCCACGTTCCGGAGTCTGATAATTTTCATTTTTTCCACGGATGCTGCGGTCTACCGAAATCAATCCCGGATGAGTCTGACGGGCTTTTTCCAGCACACGGTCCAGATTCACATCATCACCGGTCACCCAACCTCCGTCAAGCCACAGAATATCAAAACTTCCATAATCGGTCATCAGTTCGTTCAACTGATTTTCAGTAAACTGCTGGTAATTTTTCCACCAATCCGGATGCTGTTCTATTTTATAGTTCTGCCGACGGTTCGGAGTAGCATAATACGGATTCCAAAACCATTCACAGTGCCAGTCTGGTTTTGAAAAATAACATCCCATCATAAACCCTTTCTTACGGAAAGCATCAAATACATGATAAGCCACATTTTTGCGTGGATTATCTTTAAAGGCCCCGTTAGCAATAGAGAAATCTGTATATTTTGAATCGAACATACAGAAACCATCGTGATGTTTCGTGGTGAAAATCATGTATTTCATACCGGCATCCTGCATGACATCAGCCCATTGTTCCGGATTGAAGTTCACCGGATTAAATTTGTCAATCAGACCGAAATACCATTTTTTGTACTCCTCATAAGTCATGGTTGTATCTCTCGGAATCCAATCCTCATCTTCCGAACAGATTGACCAGGATTCCACAATACCCGGAACGGAGTATAATCCCCAATGAAACAATACACCGAACTTCTGGTCCTGCCATTTATCCAATTTATCCAATACCTTCTGGTCGGTAGGCCAGACATAATCAGTTGCTTTCGACTGTTCATGAACAAATCCCTGTACCTGTTGGGCTTGCATAGGGGTTAAAGTCCCTACTCCCAGCATACAAGACAAAATCAATTGTTTGATACCTTTCATAATATAGCGGTTATTAGATTATTTCTTAACTGTAAAACGGAAAGCCAACGGTTCATTAGCCAATCCTTTCGGGAGTATGACTTTTACTTTATTACCGTCACACTGGTAACGTACCGATACATTCTTGTTCAGCAGCTTCATGGTACCGTTTGGAACGTTTCCTTCCCATTCTATGGAAGCAGGCAGTTCCTCACCATCTTTCACGGTATAGATGGCATAAAGGGTCTTGCCGTCTTTATCGGCTGTGAACCAAACATTTCCATCATTATAAACAGGAGTAATACGAGTACTATAAATAGCCTGTCCATTCTTATTCAGCCATTTACCAACCTGACGCAAACATGTCTCCACTTCCGGTTGAATCAACCCTTGAGGAGTCGGGCCTACTCCCAGCAACAAACATCCTCCTTTTGCTGTAATCTCGGCCAATAAGGCAAGCACTTCATTCGGAGACTTAAACTTGACATCGGGTACCCATCCCCAACTATGAGACAAAGTGATACAACTTTCCCACGGATGATCCAACTGCTTTTCCGGGATACTCCGTTCCGGAGTCTGATAATTCTCATTCTTACCTTTGATGGTACGGTCTACCGAGATAAGTCCTTCATGACCATTGGAACGCGCATGAGCTAATACTTCATCCAGTCTTACTTCGTCACCGGTTACCCAACCACCATCCAACCAAAGGATATCAAATTTTCCATAATTGGAAGTCAATTCCATCAACTGATTGTAAGTAAAGTCCTGATAGTTCTTCCACCAGTCCGGATGCCGTTCCCGTTTATAGTTCTGCATTCGACCGGCCGTATCATAATACGGATTCCAGAACCATTTACAATGCCAGTCAGGTTTCGAAAAATAACATCCTATCATGAACTCCTTCTTACGGAATGCGTCGAACACGTAACGAGCTACATCTTTTTTCGGGTTATTGGCAAAAGGTCCTTTAGCAATGGAAAAATCCGTATACTTGGAATCAAACATACAGAAACCATCGTGATGTTTTGTTGTGAAAATCATATATTTCATACCGGCAGCCTGCATGATATCAGCCCATTGATCCGGATTGAAACCAGTCGGATTGAATTTTTCACTGAATCCCCAGTACCAACGTTTGTAATCGTAATACGAATCTATCGGACGAGTAATCCAGTCTTCCGAACACAGAGGCCATGATTCACAGATACCTGGAACGGAATATAATCCCCAATGGAATAATACACCGAACTTTAAGTCCTGCCACTGATCCAGCTTTTTAAGCACTGCAGTATCCGTCGGCCATTCATAACCGTCAGATTGCTCATGCACAAAACTGTTTGCATCTTCTTGGGCATAAACACCCATTGATAAAGCCAGCCCCATCAGGCAGGCCGCAAATTGTTTAAACTTTCTCATATTCCTGTTTTTTATAGTATTATTATTCTGGTTTCTGTTCCAACCAAGTCAAATCAAACTGATAATGTAATCGGCTACTGACAATATGTATAGTAGAATCAGGTGACTGTACACCTGCCATATAACCACGCGGTTCTGCGTGTGTGGCATCCATTTCGAAGTTTCCCGTCCAGGCTCCCCCGTTCAAGAAACGATATTTTCCATCAGTTAAAAGCTTTCTGACCGGCCAGGTCTTTCCTTCATCATACGAAATTGCCGCATAAAGTCCATATCCCCGGAAAGTAGTTCCGTCAGCACGCTGAAACAACATTCCCTTATCCCTTTCAGGTGTACGTTGCGGATGATCAGTAAATGAGACCAACAGGATAGGTCCTTCCCGCAAACGCAACAAGACCAAGCGCTGTCCACCGTCTATCGGTGGAAAAGGAGAAGCCGAGTAGGTCCAAGTCTTTCCCCCATCCGAAGAAATACTCATCGGCATGTGCCTGGTACCATCTGCAGAAACAATCGTATTGCCACGTCCCAGCGCCATCCAACGCCCATCCTTCAGTTCTACCACTCCGGCATGTATACCGGCAATGGTACTTCCTGTCATTCCTTCAGCAAATTCCGGTTTTGGAGTTCCATCCCATGGGTCAACCCATGTCTGTCCGCCGTCTTTACTCACCAGTACAGCTGCACCATCATTTCCTTCCGGTCCGGCATCACAGGCCTGTACTATCCAACCTTTCGATGTACGGATAGTTCCTGAAATAACCTGATGTCGTTTGGTATGCTCAGGGTCTATAATCCGAGGAGCCGTCCACGTATATCCGTTATCACGACTAGTCCGCATCACAACCATCAGATTTTGCCAGTCACCGGCGGCTTCTACCCCATTGAAATGATACAAAGTACCTTGGCTGTCATTAAAAACGGAACTTCCGGTCATGTTTCGGTCTGGAACCTTAAAAAATAAAGTAGCAGGTTCCCAAGCTGACGCTCCGGCTTTCAGGCGGGATTGCAACACCACCATTCCACGGCCGTTTTCCTGATTGGCCGAAAACCATATTGCCAACAAATCGCCGTTATCACACCAAGTAATGGAAGGTTGATGGTTATGCCGATAAAAAGGAACATCAGGAAGCACTGGAGCAACGACAAAAGGTATCGGTTCACGGAAAAAGCCTTTTTGAACTCTGACAGGAAAATTGATATCCGACTGAACAACCCGAAACCCAGTCAGCGAATGAAAGTCCTCCGGTAACATCGCCATACGGTTTGCACTCCGTAAATATTCTACAGGAGTATGATGGCTACCTCCCCGCGTTACACGATATAGTCCTGTGTCTGGGCCACACGGATTAATCTGTTCATCGGATGAATAAGGTGCATACCAATCCAGACACCATTCTTCTACATTACCATGCATATCATAAAGACCGAAAGCATTCGGTTCCGTTTGTCCCACTTTCAATGAAACCGGTTTATAATCTCTAGCTATTACCTGATTTCTACACATGGACTCCGGTAGGTAATCACCGGTATAATAATCGGTATAGGTACCTGCTCTGCAAGCATACTCCCATTCAGCCTCTGTAGGAAGACGATATGTCTTTCCCTCCTTTTCACTCAGCCAATTACAGAAATCTATCGCATCTTGATACGTTACATTTACCACAGCTTCATCGTCACCTGTAGAAACGCCATTTTTTCCCCGTAAAGCGCGATGTCCCGGACGAAACTGTTCAAACTGTGCGTTTGTTATTTCTGTCTTTCCCATTCGGAAAGCCTGCGTAATAGTAACCCTATGAATCGGTTCCTCATCAAAATTCTCTCCATCTCCTACACTTCCCATATAGAATGTACCTGCCGGTATTTCTACTGTCTCAATCAAAGATTGGGCAAATGCAAAACCTGGACATATGCCTACCATCCCCATTATCACCCCAATGCTCTTATGTATTTTTTTCATAGCCTAATATCTACACTTAATAGATTTATTATTACACAAATATAAATATTTTAATACGATAGATTCTGGTTATCAATAAAAATACAACTTATATTTAGAGATGCTATCTAGAAAAGTGAAAGAATGTTTTTCACGGTAAAAAGGAACAAAAACTGATTATAAATGAATATAAGAAGAGGTATGTCTGTTTATGACATACCTCTTCCTTTATCTAATGTGAACAGTGATAAGCTTATTTTTCAACATCCCACCAAACACGTGTATTATTGAAATCACTTTCACTAGAAAGACCCATTCTACCCAATGCTTCCTGATAATTAGCTGTATTTATCTGAAGTTCAGAAGAAGGATACGGCATACGACGTACAATAGCCGGTCCATATTGTCCTAACTGAGCCCAGTTATCATGTGCAGAACATTTTTCTTTCAAATCCGGATAACCAGAACGACGCCAGTTTGCGAAAGTCTCATACTCATCGAAGAAACAAGTAATCCAGTACTGAGTATTAATCTGTTCCAATGCTTTTGAGCTATCAAACGGATTAGCAGCAAGATATGCACTAACAGCACTTTCTGTCAGATAAGTATTATACAAGTTTTTGGCATTCGTGCTTGGATATTGAGAGAACTGTTCCATAGCACAACGTACACCAACCTTATAGAATTCTTCAGCACTTCCTGAAATCCATCCACGGTAAGCAGCTTCAGCTAAAAGCAAATTGGTCTGTGCTGCTGTACAGATAAATGTAGGTCCTGTCGGGTCACCATAAGTAGACCGGTTAGGCTGAGAGTGTGTTCTCTTATAAAAGTTAGGACTATCTGTATTCAGCAGAACATCTTCTGTATATTCTGGATAATATTTAGAAATAGCATAATCAGAAGATGGTGACATACTATAGAATCCCGGCAAAGCTTTCTGCTTTTCAGGAGCAGAATTGGCAGCTATAGCAGGATCTACATCCTTTGTGTCGTAATCAGTAGGATATACACACATAATCAATGGAATACGAGGGTCATTTGTAGATGTCAGAACATCCATGAAAGTCTCATTGATAAAAGCTACTCCCGGATCCTCATGAACAATGATTTTAGCGTACGGTTCACTAGAGTCATTTGTTGTTGAACCACCTGCATGATTCAGCAAACAGTTGTCTTCGGTAGCTGTAATTACACCATTATTATATGCTTTTGCTACATATTCTTGAGCTTTGGTTGGATTCACTTTGCTTAAACGCATAGCAACACGAAGCATCAAAGAATTAGCATATTTTTTCCATTTCGAAACATCACCACCGTAATACAGATCTTGATTGCCCATAGAAGCGATTCCAGTTCCCAATTTAGACTGTGCATCATCCAGTTCATTCAACAAGTCATTATAAATATCCTCTTGTTTGTCATAAACAGGATATGAGAAATCATTGGGTTGACCAGCCTGTGAATAAGGTATATCCCCGTGCAAGTCCGTCAGACGTTGGAAAATATATGCACGAACAATACGAGCAATCTGATAATTCTGTTCATTGGCTGGGTCATCTTTCCACTTTGCAATTACAGTCTGTATGTCACGAACAGCACCACGATTACCACCACTCAACAGAGAGCCCCACAAAGATGCTGCATAACCATCTGAATATGCATTAATACCATAGCTCCACCACCAACCACCAGCAGCAATGTGCTGATTCCATTGTGACAGATAAATCAAGCCTGCACGCCATATATCCCAGTCTGATCCCAAAGCCTGGTGTTGGGCATTAGTAAATACCATAGTATATGGCACATTGCCTTCATTCAAGTGTTCAGGGTCAATATTGGTGTCTCCAAAATCCCCACAGCTTGCAACCATTGTACCCATGAAAAGGGCAGCAAATGTCTTGAATATATATTTTTTCATTATTATACTTCTTTATTAATTAAAACTTCAGATTAACATTAAATCCGACATTACGAGTATACGGATAACCGTTAAGTTCCAATCCCTGACCATTACTATTATTGTATGCAGATTCTGGATCAATATTATCTGTATGCTTCATAATTGTCCAAAGATTACGAGCTACCAATGATATATTCAGGCCTTTTACCACTTTCAACTTAGATAATATACTCTTCGGGAATTCATATCCTAAAGACAATTCACGAAGTTTGATAAAGCCAGCATCGTATACAAATTCTTCTGCAATGTTCAAATCTGTAATTTTGGTCCAGTAATCTTGTGCACGTACAGCTACTGTATTAGGTTGTCCCGTAGCCTCATCGATACCCGGGAATACATAAGTCTGGTTAGGAGCTTCCGGTGTACGTCCCATCAATGTATTTTTGTGGAAACCACTACTGTAAGCCAAATAGTTAGTACCAGAGAACAAATCAGCACCAAGCTTGAAGTCAATCAAGAAAGACAAAGAAATATTCTTATATCTCAATGTATTACTCCATCCACCTGTATACTTGTAAACACCGTTTCCAAGACTTACCTGTTCACCATTATTCTGTGGAAGACCATCTTTCAACAACAAATTACCATTTTCATCACGTTTGTATTTATAACCGATAATTTCACCATATGATGAACCTACTACGTTATAGATACCTACACTACCTACATTAGATACGGCACCATCAATTGCCAAACGATCAACGCCTTCACCCAAGAACTTAACTTCAGAATCATTCAAAGCAAAATTGAATGTGGTATTCCACATGAAATTCTGAGTCTTTACAGGAGTAGCATCCACCATAAATTCAAAACCTCTATTCTGAATCTTACCCACGTTCATGATACGTGAATTAAATCCACTGGCACCAGAAGTTGAGACTTGAGCAATATCGTCTTTTGTATCCTTGATATAATAAGCCATATCAAAGTTCAAACGGTTGCTGAAGAATGATAAGTTAAGACCAACTTCCTTTTCAGAAATTTCAACAGGTTTCAAATCTGGATTCGGGAAAGTACTGTTATTTACAGTAACGACCTGCTGTCCATTCACTTTATAAGTCAACACTTGATAAGCTAACTGATTCTGATAAGCACTTGTACCGTTTGAAGCCTGAGCCCATGATGCACGAATCTTACCAAAGTTGAACCATTCTGGAGTTTTGAAAGTATCTGTGAAAATCCAAGAAGCAGTTACAGACGGATAGAAATAGCTGTTATTATCCGGTGACAAAGTAGAGAACCAGTCGTTACGTCCAGTTACATTCAAGAATACCTGATTCTTCCATCCAAAGTCTGCAGTAAAATAAAGTGAATTTACTTTATATTGAGAATATCCGATAGAAGCACGAATATCTGTCGGGTCAATATTATTTACAGACCACAATCCATCAACGACAAAAGGTCTACCACCATTAGTCGGAGTATACTGACGCATTGTGTTTACCAGTTTGTTTCCACCAAAGGTTGCACCTACAGACCAGTCATTGAATGTCTTGTCAAAGCCCAACAAGAAGTTATAGTTCATTTCATAATAGGTCTTCTGATATTCTGTCATAAAACCATTTGGATCGGCTGCTGCGCCAATAGGCTGAACATTCTGATATTCCAGATTGTAACCATCACGCTGTACAGCTCCCTGCAAGTATAACCAATCTGTAATATCCCATTTCAACGTCATTGCTCCCGTCAAACGGTTCTTTCTTGCATCATTGGTTTTACGGTACTGCAACCAATACGGGTTATTGAAATAAACACTGTTACCAGAAATCATTTCCTTACCATCAGTAGTAGTACCCCAATCGCATGTTTCATCACCCCGTTCCATCCAACGGATATCGAATGAATTTGAGTGCCAGAGTATCGCTGCATTGGTATTACCGTTTGCATCAGACAAGCTTGAACGTCCTTTGAATTTTTCAAAAACATAGTTAGCATTTACTATAAAATGCAAGTTCTTGAAAATATCATAAGTCGTATTCATATTGATACCAAACTGACGATTACTTGCATTCGGAAGAATACTCTTTTCCATATTATTACTTACGCCAAAACGGTAAGTCAGTTTTTCGTCAGAACCGGAAATCGCAATAGAAGTAGCATTTGTCACGCCGGTACGGTAGAAATTATCAAAATTATCAATATAAGAATACTTATAATTCTGTCCCAAGAAGTTAATAGCATCTCCACCATCCATAGCTTCACCCCAGTTACTTCTATCTGAGTCTATAGCAGCCTGTTTATCTGTCGGACGCTTACCGTCAGATCCTTGTCCATAGATATGTTGGAAATCACGCATATCATAAATGGTATTAAAGGTCAAGTTGTTATTTACATCAATAGTCATTCCTTTACCTTTCTTACCACTCTTAGTAGTAATCAAAATTGCACCATTACCACCACGATATCCATACAAAGCAGACGCCGCAGCACCCTTCAAAACCTGAATGCTTTCAATATCATCAGCATTGATATTATTCAAACCATCACCCATATCAATACCACCATACTGACCGGCTGAACCTTGATTGGTATTATCAAAAGGAACACCATCAACTACATAAAGCGGCATGTTATTACCGGTCAAAGAAGCATTACCACGAATTACGACACGGGAAGAACCACCACCTGTAGCATTACCCGCAACACTTACACCGGCAATCTTACCAGAAAGAGCATTACCAACGTTTGGATCACGTGCAAGACTGAACTCTTCTCCGTCCACCTGAGTTGTTGAGTAACCCAATGATCTGGATTGGCGTTTAATACCCAAAGCCGTAACCACAACTTCTTCCAGTTTTTGAGTATCGTCTTTCAATGTAACATTAAGTGGCTGACCATTCCATGTAATTTCTTGAGTCTGATAACCTACGAAAGAAATCTGAAGGATATCACCTTTT
>UMHI01001322.1_pt1 | contig 61854 bp, 46 predicted proteins | sample 1965481 | NCBI WGS metagenome assembly UMHI01 (sample SAMEA4836093, study PRJEB28245) | human gut metagenome | biome: gut microbiome; material: fecal sample | place: Denmark | collected 2008 | reverse complement strand
AGCACAAGTCCTTTTGACGGTATAGACACCATGAGGGTCTACTCATCAATCTTATAAATTCCACCTTAATTATATAAGGTAACATCCGAGGGGAAATACCCTCTTTTCCGTACTTCTCTTTGTAAGAGAAAGACTTCGGTTTGCAAAGATACCAATTTTAACTGAAAAACAAGCATAATACGGTTGTTTTTTCATCAAATAAGAGATTTTCAGTATTACCAAATAGGTTCTTCTAAAACATTTGTTTTGCCAAATAGCTGTTATTTATGAAAGATTATAATTGAATATCAGTTTGTTATTCAATTATTAATCCCTCAATCTTTCTTACAAAGAGAGTTGCCGTTTTGTAGAACAAAATGGCAACCTGTGATATAGACTGATTGGATAGTGTAAAATGCTTCTTTTTTGATTATTTGTCGGTAAACAGTTTCAATACAATCGAATTGGCTTTATCCACAGACGAGGTGTCTAACGATGTTAAATAGATTCTCGTGGTTGTTTCCGAATCATGTCCCAGGGCTTCACTGATGGTGGAAACCGGTATGTTTTTACTTTTGGCAATGCTCGCCCAAGTATGGCGCGCGACATAACTTGTCAAGGGAATCCCCAAGCCAAGTTGCTCCCCGATTTTCTTTAACTTGTTGTTTACCAAATGCGAAGCGTTTTTGTATTGTCTCCGTTTGTCCCGGTCCATGTCGCGGATGATGGGCAACAGATAAGGGCTGTCTGCCGTGTCATATTTGTCGATTATATCCTGCATGGGTTGTTCCCACTTGATTGAAAGCTGCTGGTTGGTTTTCTGCCGGCGGTAGGTCAGGATTCCATGCTGCAAGTCTTTCTTTTTCAAATATGACATATCCACGAAGGACATACCTCTTGTATAGAATGAGAACATGAAGAGGTCTCTGGCATAATCAAGCAGGGGTGACAAGGTAAGGTCAAGTTCCTTGATTTGGCGGATGATTTTTATAGGGACTGCCCGTTTGACGGTCTTGTCAATCCCGGTATAGACGTGCTTGAACGGGAAGCGTTGTGCGGTCAGTTCCTTTTCCACCGCACGATAACCTAGAAGTTTCTTCAAGTGACTGAAATAAAATAATTCGGTCAGTCCCTCACCAACAATGTGAATAACCTGTCTAGTCGCTATATTTTTTCTTGCTGTTCTCATATGCTTCTATTTTAAAGGTTAGGAACCGCACCGAATTTTCCGAACTTATAGGCTTTTTGTAGCGAACTAATTCGATTTAGGCCCTTAAAATCTGTAAGAGGATAAAGTTTACTAACCCCTTCAGAATCTTTCTCTGTAAACCAGATAGTGTCTTTCCTTAGCAAATCTTCTTCGCCCAATAGCCCATCGTAGTGAGTGGTTAATAGAAGCTGTGCCTGTTCAGACTCTTTTAAGAAACGCTCAATGATATATTCTATCAATTTAGGATGCAAAGAATTATCAACTTCGTCAATGGCCAAAAACGCATTTTTCTTCAAAATATGTTGAATATGTGCTACCATACCGAAGGTACGTAGCGTTCCATCGGATTCAAATATTTCGGGAAAGTCGTAATAATCCGGTTTGCCTGTTAGTGCTGAAACCTTGTGCTGAAACAAAGTGTAGTTTACCATTCCTTTTTTTGTTTCCTGTTCTTTGGTGGAGATATTGGATATGTTGAAGTCGGCTTCTTGAAGATAGCGTAAGATATAATCCTTAGCCACTTCCTCCTTGATGGATTTCTCTGCGAAAGCATTCAGCGAAACCATGGGTGTAACGGCGGACATCACACGCTCATTTAGGTAATCCAGTACCGTTTCAATCTCCTCAATACTTGTATTTACCTGCATATATGCTGCAAATACTGACATATTAGGTAGACATTTAAGAGTAATCTCTTCCTTGACAGCGTTACTTACTTTTAATTTCTGGCCAAATTTGATAACGGACACATTGTTTTTTGTGTTTCGTTCAAAAATTGTAGCTGGTTGCTGGCTCGGATAGAAAATTAAAGATTCATTTATGACAGATGTCCTATCTAACGATGCGCTGTAAACATAGTGTACAACTTTTTTTTCTTTGACTATATAGAATGAAATGGAAAACTCTGACAATTGAGAAGGGGTCGTCTTGTTTAACAAGAAGGGAATCACTCCAATCTGCTCAGCTTTATTGAGTGGAGTGTATGTGATGAACGATTTAATGAAATCGCAAACCTTCACGATGTTGCTTTTACCTGAAGCATTGGCTCCATATACAATAGCGACTTTGAGTAGTCTCACATCAGGAGCCAACTCAACGACGTGATAGGATTCCATGTCTCCACTCTTATCTGCTTCAAAACTTAAAACTGTCTCATCTTTGAATGAGTACATGTTCTTGAACTTAATTTCCGCTATCATATCATTTACTTTTGGGGCAAAGTTACGAAAAAAAAGTGATATTATATTCATTAGATTCTGATATTTGCAGAAAATTCGCATATTTACAAAACTGATATCATATCTTTATGTATTGCTTTGCTGTTTCCATTTTAAATGCAATTTGATTGTGAGAGAACACTGGATTAAAAAGAAATATCCTTTTGTATTGAATTATTGGATGCAGAATTGAATATGGTTGAGTTCCTTTCATATAAATCTGTATCATCTGATATTACTTCCGTTTCCAGTTCCAGCCCAAACGCTTCCTTTAATTGCAGATAGTCAAAGCATAACGCTTTTGGTCGGTTGACTTTCACTCTCCGAACCTGTTCATTATTGACTATCTCAATCGAATAGTCGGGCAAACCGCTGGGCAACAGAATCGTGAATCTGTCCTGTTTAAGTCCAAGGAATGACGAATGGGATTTCAGGTACGACATGATTGTGGACCAATTGGAACGGTTGGCGGTAGCGTTCATGTTCCGACTATTGAATAAAGATGCCACCGCCGCCATATTCAAATAGAGGATGGGACGTGCCTCCTTAAACTCAATATCTTCTTTGACAGAGATTGGTCGGAACGATTTCATATAACGGATGCGGTAATGCGCCTTATCCACACATTTCCCTGAAGTCTGGAATCCTTGCAGCATACTCCAGAAGTCGGCCACTTCGGAACTTTCCTGTGCTAACTCGTTTTGGCTTCGGATGCCTTTGACCGCCGTTTCAAACAGGTCGGCATAACTGAACGGGACATCCAGCACCGTTTCCAAAGTCCGGTAAGCTGCCAACGGGATGACCCAGTTTCCGAAGATTCGGTCATGGATGTTCTCGTTTTCGAACTTTGCCGCCAGTTCCCTTTTGGTGATGGAATAGATTTCGGCAAAATTCTTTTCGAACAGTTCCCGATGGTTCAATATCTCTATAGTCAAGTGGGTCAGCCCCATATTGCAGAGCGCAGCCAAGTCTTCATAGTTCCTTTTTTCTACCTGGTTGAATGAAGTTTGGGAGAACGCCAAGAATATGACACGGGTATAGAGTGCCATATCTTGCGTGGGCTTGTCTTGTCCACAAAGGGCAACCCCGGTGCTGACGATGGTTTGTGCTGCCATCCCGTCCGTATTGGTATTCTTCTTTGTTTGACCTCCACCGCCCCAAAGACCTTTGAGGTAAGCGATTTTGCGAATGTCGAGGTCATTCTTATACTCATCAAGCACCACCAAGGTATTGACCGCTTGAGATACACGGTCGTTCATGGCGGGAACAGAGGTAACGCCGAGGTTGGGCGGGTCAATCCCATGCAGGAAAAAGGACTGGAGTGAGGTGGCAAGTGTGGTCTTGCCGGTTCCCTTCTCACCGAAGAGGTTCAAGATAGGGAAATGCCGGGTACGTCTGAAAATGATATCACGGAACAGGGTGGCAAGGAGATAACGCAAGGCAATAGAGGCGTTCTCACCGAACACCCCAATCAGCCTTGACGCAAAATCATACAGTTTTACGCCGTTGCGGTTCTCATGAACCATCAATCGCTCAAACTGAAAGATTTCCTGGTTGTGAAGGTAAATCTTGGAAGTTGCCGGAATATAAAACGCCTTGCCGTTGATGCCACGGACAATTCCCAAATCATCGACATTCTTGAATGAACCACCGTATAATATACCGTTACCGAAAGCAAAGAACTCTTCGGATGCGTTCCAGCCCAACTTACGGATGCGTTCTGCCGTGTCGGTCTTAGAATACAAGTATTCTTTGACCCGGTTGAGTTTATCTATCTTCGCCAGCCATACATAATTGCCTAATGAGCCAACTTTTTGTTGGAAGTTGCTCAATGAGCACAGTTCTGACTCTTTTAGTTCGATGACCCTGCACACGTCATACATGTTCCGCATCCGGAATATTCGGGTGGCGTTGTTCTCGTCCTCGATATGGAACAGCGGTTCCATGATGAAGTTGGAGATTCTTGCCGGTTCCTCGTTCTCTTCACCGATGGCATAATAACAGTTTTCCCGGACAAACAGACCGAACTGGCGCAACAACTCTGCTTCGCGCTGCATCTCATTCATGGATGAACCATGTTCCTGCTTTTTCCGCGCCTCTCCACGTGCCTGGGTGACGGCATCACGCCACAACTTGACCTTGCCGTGCAACTTGGCCAGTTGTTCGATGCACTGGTCAAAGACTAACTGATCCTTGACATAGCGTAAAAGGTCTGCTATTTCTGCCACATATTTCCGTTCCTCCATCAAAGAACCGACCATACAGAAGCGTTTCTGTGCCAGCCATACGATGAAATGTTTTTCTTTGAGGGAAGAATAATCCTCCTTACAATGGATGTAGCTATCGGCATCGTTCTTTCCGTTTTGTCCGGCAAAGGGTAGTTCCCGAACTGTCACATGGAATCCCTTCTTAATTGCGGAAGCTCCGTTTGCCATGACCGCTTCAAATCCTGCTCCGTAAGGCTTACCTTCGGCTGTGTCTGAATCCGGTATGAAGCAAAGTGAGGCAGTGAACTTTTTCAGTTGCTCAAACTGGCTGTCCGTCCATGCAGTGCCAAGAGCAGCTACGGTATTGTCAAAACCAACGGACTGCATCCTTAACACATCCGGTGCGCCTTCCACTATAATATAGTAGTCGGCATCCCGTTGCCGGCTTGCCCGGTCAATCCCGAACAGGGTTTCACCTTTGGAATAAATGATACTGGTGGAAGAGTTGATATATTTAGGGGCTTTCTCGTTGTTCCCTATATATCGGGCGGTATAAGCGATGATGCGTCCCCATCTGTTACGGACGGGAATCATGATGCGTTGACGGAACATGGCATATATGCTGCCATCCTCGTTACGTTTCAACATCCCAAGTTCAAAAAGGAATTCCTCATTGAGTCCTTTTGTCCGGCAATACTCCATGAATGTGTTTCCGTCCTTGGGAGCGTAACCTATTCCCACAATGGAGCAGAACTCTTCCAACCATCTACCGTAAGCATACTCACGGGCTGTCTGGTTTTCCTCCGTCATCGCCACTCTAAGGTTCTCCACGAAAAAGCGTTGAAGATGGTCAAGGGTAATCAGGAGTGATTCCTTGTGTTTGACTTCCGCCAATTCCTCTTCGCTACGTTCTTCATCTGAATATTCTATCGGTATGCCGTTATTCTTGGCGATAAAGGTTACAGCCTCCATGAAAGTCAGGTTTTCCTTTTCCATAATGAAAGTGATACCATCCCCACCACGGTTGCAACTGAAACAGTGGAACAGGTTCTTGCCTGGAGTGACCGCAAACGAGCCTGTCCTTTCCGAATGAAAAGGACAAAGCCCCATCAACGTCAATCCTTTTCGTGAAAGGCTGACGTAGGGTTTGAGGATATCTTCTATGGCGAGGTTCCTGACCTTGTTGATGGTGGATTCGCTTATCATAATGTTTTTCACCAGTCAACAATACTGCAGCATCTGTTTTCGAAACCTTCTGTGCCAATACTATAGCCTGTTTAAGTTCTTGAGATTTTCCGACAATGGAGTCAAAAGAATATGCAACAGAGGCAGACTTTTTGCCTTTCTTTTTCTCAGTTTCATCAACAGCACGGTTTATAGTAGGAATAATTTTACGGTTATCGTCCCCCTTGGTAATGTAATCAAAAGCTCCATTCTTGATAGCCTGTACCCCGTCTTGAATATTTCCATGTGCGGTCAATAATATTATTGCTGCATCACTGGAATATTTTTTTATATCATAAATAAAATCAACCCCATTACCGTCAGGTAAAAACACATCACAAAGAATAACATCGTATTGCTGTTTGCGCAATTGTTGCAATGCGTCGCTACAACAACTTGCTGTTGATACTTTATAACCTTCTAATTCTATAATTCGAGCTAATAATTTACGAATAGGTTCTTCATCATCTATTACTAGAATTTGTACCATACTATATTAATTGATTTTTATAGATCATTTTGTTAGGTACAAATATACGATTTATTATATAAAAAACTTATCATCTAAACAGATCCTATTATTGCATAAAATCTAATTCATTATACTTTTCAGAAAATACGATGATAATTTATTAATATCGTTAGCGCTAATAAATTTCAGTAATTAATATATAATCATACTGATAAATCACAACAGTCTCCCACGATAGAGGCCTTAAGATTACGCTGTTCTTTACTTTAAAGTCTCTAACATTAGCAACTATATATCAGTAACTGACTTAAAAAATGGATGTTTTAGCCACCACTTTTGTTTCAAAATCTAGTTCGATTGTTCTGGTCACATAAGCCACTCCGGTAGTGACAATATCACAAGATGCGATAAAATAATAATAATACTTTCCTGAAAAAATCCTATTTTTTCCAATATGTTTACTTTCTTTCACTCTTTAGGCCCGTAAGTACGATATACAAGATAGTGACCTTTTGCCAAGATACGGAAACCTGTACCAATGACCTCGTTCAGCGTACCCTGCCACCAATATTGGAAATTATAAATAGGATACCTCAATCCTTCACTTCGCATTTGCGTCGCATCGAAATTAAATACAGACACCTGCTGGCAAGGAAATCCGACAAATACCTTCGTATCTACGGCCGGAACAAAGAAACCGTAGTCAGTCAGCATCACTACTTCCAACCCCATTCGTTGGTATTCCATAAGCAAACTGATATTTCCCAAGGTATGGTCTTCCCGCTTACCAGTAGCTCCCACAAAAGCAATCCGCCGTATTCCTTGCGAAGCCAAAAAAGTGACCGCTTTTGTCTGATCATTTGTTTCCTGTTCCAAAATGCGATGAATCCGGTCATGAAAACGGTTCCGGTTTTCCTCCGAAAGCGAATCGCCGTCGCCCACTATCCAACTGGGTACACGTCCACTTTCTACCAGTACATTCGCCCCTCCGTCGCAACACACCACACAAGGAGTCTGGTCCAAGACAGCTAGCGGAAACGGGTGTGAAGGAAAATCTCCATTTCCCACTACTATTGCTTCGGGTACAAAAGATAAAGTAGTCTGCCATTCTCCATTCTTTGCAGAATACATTCCATTTTCGTTCTTCTTCATTTTGATTTCTTACTTTAATTTCTGTTTCGTGACTCATCGGCCATCAACTTCCTCCACTTTCTCCATCCGAAAATGGCCGCTATCGCATATATTCCATAAAGTGACGAAGTAAAATACAACTCTTTATAGATATACAGTCCACAGCATACCCAGTCTACCAACATCCATGCTCCCCACTGTTCCACATACTTGCGGGCCAACATCCACATGGCCACCGCACTCAGAGCAGTGGTGAAACTATCCGTCCAGGGTACGTTACTATCCGTCCATGTCATCAGTATCCATGCGATAGCCAGCCAGCACAACATGAACACTCCCGCCAAAGGAAGATACATTTTACAAGGCATAGAAGTGATAGAAGTTCCTTTTCCTGTCGGGTGCGTGTCAGAATGTTTCTTTCCCCATCTCCAGACTATCCAACCGTATATCGAAGCAATCAGGTAATAGACATTAATACCAAAATCAGCATAAAGTCCTGCTTGATAATATATCACCAGATAGATAGCTGGCATGATGATAGATACCGGCCACAGATAAATACTGGCACAGTACTCCAGTATCAAATAAGCCAATCCAACCAGGGTTCCAAACAATTCCAGATAATTCATAATGCAAAGATAGTAGAAGTCGAATGCAGAGCAGAGAGGACTTTCCGCTATTCAGCCGAAGCCTTTTCTTCAAACTCAATATTTATGGAGGTATTGTCCCATTTATTCATCTTCTGTGTGCCCAAATCTATCAGAAATCCAGGCCAGAACAGTATATTCCACAAACAGGCATTATTGAAAGTAGATTCAAGCACCAAAGGCGAAGGTCTATATCCTTCCTTTTTGGCAATCAGCGTCTTATCTTCACGTTTCTTTTTTATTTGAATTGTAGTCACTTCATCCGGGCCTATTTCTCCAAGCTTCATGTTCGTACTTGCATCGTAGATTCTGGTTCCTTCGGGTCCTAGGAAAGTTATCGACTGCTTAGAGCTACTGAATATCGTACAGCATGAAGAGAGTGTGATTGCTACGGCCATCAATACAAATAACTTTTTCATATTGTTTTATATTTTTAATTTATACAACTTTTTTGTCAATAAAATATTACCATCGGTGCTATTTCCTGATCGTACCATCGTTTTACAAGACAAAGAGACCTTCCAAAGGTAAAGAATGTATTCCAGATATACAAATCATGGATGAAAGGGACCTTCAGACAAACCACAGGCACACCGAAAATTACCGTATTTAAATACCGATAGCATAACCGGACCGGACATCCACCGAGAAAACACGGGAAAACGGAGGAACAAATCCCTTTTTGGATGCTTCATATGTTAAAGACCAGAAACGTCCGTTCGTTTAAACAAAAACATGAGTTCGTTTGTATCCGCTTGTGCGTTCGTTATCATCAACGGAAAAGCACGTTGTTTTTCAGTTAAAATTTAACAATTCGAACCGGTTACCAGCGAAACCTACAGACAAACACGAAGGAGCAACCAGAAACCGGACAATGAAAAAACTACAGAAACAACCGATTCTATCCAATGATATAACAGAAAATCCTATCTTTGCCCCCATGAAAAACAATCTATTCAGAAACAAAAAAATAACGTATAGGAGCAGCCGTAACCATCGGGGCGGTTGCCCTGTTGCTCATTTTCCGCCCGAAACCGCGGATGAATGACTCACTGGATGAAGTAGAAGTGACAGACTCGGTGGAAGTACAGGAAATTGTCTGCAAATACGGCATCCCCATAGACAAGTATGACATCAATTACGGCATTGTCAAACCGGGGCAAAACCTTTCCGTCATCCTGGGTGACCACGGAGTATCGACGGAGACCATCCATGAACTGAACCAGAAAGCGGAAGGGGTATTCGATGTACGGAAGGTACGCGACGGACAATCGTACGCCGTATTTTGCCGGAAGGACAGTACCCGACAGGTACGCTTCTTCGTGTACGAGGAGAACCCCAAATCGTACATCGTGTTCGATTTGCGTGACCAACGCCGGGTATACCGCGGAGAGAATCCCGTAGAATGGAAACAGAAAGAAATCAGGGGCAAGGTAGAATCGTCTTTGTGGGTGGCCATGCAGAAACAGGATACTTCTCCCCTACTCGCCATGGAGTTATCGAATATCTACGGATGGACTATCGATTTCTTCAGTCTGCAGAAGGAGGATGAGTTCCGGGTAATCTACGAACAAGAATGTGTGGAGGGCAAAGAACTGGACAATTTCCACATTCTGGCGGCTTCGTTCCGCTACTCAGACAGTGTGTATTATGCTATCCCCTTTGTACAAGACGGCGAAAAGCTGTATTACGGATCCACGGGCAACAGCCTGGAGGGAGCTTTCCTGAAGGCTCCGCTGGACTTTTACCGCATCACCTCACGTTTCTCGAACAGCCGGTTCCATCCGGTATTGCGCCGCTACCGTGCCCACCACGGGGTGGATTATGCGGCTCCAACGGGTACACCGGTATACGCCATCGGTAACGGAAAGGTCATCGCAAAAGGCTATCAGGCCAACGGAGGCGGAAACTACCTGAAGATACGGCATAACAGTGTATACGTCACTACATACATGCACCTGTCACGCTTTGCCAAAGGTATCCAGGTGGGATCAGAGGTGAAGCAGAAGGAGGTGATAGGCTACGTGGGCTCTACTGGGCTTTCTACGGGTCCGCACCTGGACTTCCGGGTATTCGAGAACGGCAAGCCCATCAACCCGCTACTCATCAAGTCGCAACCCAAGAAGCCTATCAGCCCGGCAAACATGCCTGCCTTCGAGGTATTGCGCGACTCGCTCGTAAAACGCCTCTCGGCTTTGGATTCACTGGCGACGGACTCCATCTGAGACACTTGTACCGGCCTTCAGGATGATACCAGTCGGTAGCCGCCATCGAGGGACTGATGGCCCGTACCTATCTGTATCTGGAGGAGTTCGACAAAGCCAAGGAGTATGCCGACAAGGCGCTGAAAGACCCCAGGAATGTACCTCATCATAGCCGAAGCAAACCTCAGAGGCACTACGACCGATCTGAATGCCGCCAAGGAAGCCCTGCTGAAAGTCGCAAAGCGAAATTCAGCCATCACCCTGGACGATCTGGGAAGTACGAAGGAAGAGGTGTTCGCCTTCCTGAAGGATGAACGTGCCCGGGAGCTCTTCCAGGAGGGTTTCCGTTTCTACGACCTGCGACGCTGGGACGAAAAGGCAGAAGTCTATGCAGACAACCTGGACAACGTATCCTACAAGTTTACCAACTTCGCCATTTCGGAATTCTGCTATCCGATTCCGGCCAGTGAAGTGAACGCCGGATTCGGCGTGGAACAGACCGCCGACTGGAGCAATTATCTGCCTAAATAATAATCGGAAAAGAAAAATCTCCTGCCGTACCGTCGGATGAACGGTACGGCGGAAAAACTTCCGGCACACATCCTTCGGGGTGATTGCCGGAAGTTTTCTTTTGGGACATCCTGCATTCTCATAAGTCCGTCAGACATTTATAAAAAAGTATAAAAATCAGCAAGCTTCACTCTTCCAGAAGCAGTAAAAAGGCCAAACGATGATTTCAAGAACAAAAAGGTATAGACAATCCTGTCTATATCCCTTAAAAAAACAAGACAATGAAAAAACTGACATTTATGATGGCGATGTTCCTGCTCATGCTGGCAGGAAGCGCTACAGCCCAAGAAGAAAGAGATTTGACCAAGGCTGAGAAAAAAGCCTTACAGGAACGCATCGACAGCCTGTTGTTTGTAGAAGCCGAACAGGCCATCAACGACCGGGCATTTACCCTGGAAGCCGACCAGGTAATATTCAAGTACGGACAAACGGCTCATGTAAATACCAACACCAACTTCGTATCGGTCAAAGACAACGAAGCTACTGTACAAACCGCCTTCAATATTCCTAAAAGCGGTCCCAATGGTTTGGGAGGTGTTACAGTAGACGGTACCTGCACAAACTATGAGCTGAAGAAAGACAAGAAAGGAAACATCATGCTTTCTACCAATGTAATGGGGACAGGCATTTCGGCACGGGTAGATATCACACTCTACCAGGGAAGCAACAAGGCAACCGTCTGTATCACCCCGAATTTCAACTCAAACCGCATCACCCTCAAAGGGAATGTCCTTCCGATTGAAAAAAGCAACGTATTCAAAGGCCGTTCCTTCTGACAAACAATAACGAAAAAAATACACTTCGCCGTAGACTGGCAAATGAACGCTCCCCTATCCACCGGCTTCGCCGATAAAATCAGCGGCTGGGGTATGAATCTGGAAGGAGCTTACGACGTGACTTCCAACTTCTCGGCTGGAGCTTTCGTGTCGTTCCATACCAACCACCGCTATGTAGACCGCCAGACTATCCATCTCTCCCCGACCGAAAGCCTGACCACAGACCAACAACGTTCGGCTTTCCAGTTGCCTTTCGGTGTAACGGGTGCCTACACGTTCTGCACCGGCTCGTATGTCCGTCCTTACGTAGGTGTCAAACTGGGTACCATGTTCGCCCGCAATACGACGTATTTCGGTACGGGAGGTGTCTATGACGAAAGCTGGGGATTCTACGCATCACCGGAAATCGGTCTGAAAATCTATCCGAACCGACAGAAGAACTGGGGATTCCACGTAGCCGGCTACTACAGCTATGCCACTAACCGTACAGAGACACTGACAGGAGACATCGACGGACAAGGTAACGCCGGTTTCCGTCTCGGTATCTTGTTCTAATTCCATCTTACCGCCGCTGACATACCAAACGGCAATATTATGTCATAGTAATCACAAATTTCACTAACCAAGAAGCAGGCTGTAGCTCACCGAATTTTAAGGTAGTTACAGCCTTTCTTGTGTCCGTGAAGTTTCCAGCTTGCCCGACACTTCCTGTTCATGAGACTCAATCATTCTGCTACTCGGTAATTAAAACTCATAGTTCGTTAGTTTTAAGGTTAGTTACCATATTGTCTGTAAATCTCCGTTTAAACTGAAATTTTCAATCCGACCGGAAAATTTTTAAATCTGTCCGTAAAAATCTTATAATGCACAGATAAGGACCTGTCCTGTCAATCTTCAAAATCAGGCATTGCTAAGACAACCGTTCCCTTTGGCTATTCCAATTATTCCGTCTGACGGTCATAATAGTAAAAACAGCAGACAACAAGAAATAGTCAACAGCTGTACGTGCCAGCCCTTCCACATACGATACAAAACGAAGGATTACAATCCGGTAATGAAAAAGGAACAGAACGTTGAATCCAGATACAGACCTGCTCCGGAAACAGAAAAGCCCTGATTCCATTGAATTAAGAATCAGGGCTTTTCTGCGGTGCGTACGGGACTCGAACCCGTGACCCCATGCGTGACAGGCATGTATTCTAACCAACTGAACTAACGCACCAGAACATTGTGATTTTGTTGCTTTCTCTCTCGATTGCGGTTGCAAAGGTAGGCATTTTTCCGAAACCTGCAAGCGATTTTCTCATTTTTTTTGGAAAAAGATGCATAGATGGCCGGACACCCCTCCTCTATAGCGGATGTTTCTGTCAGAAAAAAAGAGGACTCCTTCAACTTTTTGTAAGATTGCGTAGGAGAATGCCAATATTTTGTTACTTTTGCAAAAAATGTGCTATACGACACAAAAAGAAAGAAAATGAAAGTTGCAATCATCAAATACAATGCAGGAAACATCTTCTCTGTAGATTATGCCCTGCGACGCCTGGGGATTGAACCCATCATTACCGCTGACGCAGAAGAACTGACAAGCGCAGATAAAATAATCTTTCCAGGGGTAGGCGAAGCTGCTACCACAATGGAATATCTCCGCCGGAGCAGACTGGACCAGCTGATCAAGGATTTGAAGCAACCTGTATTGGGCATCTGTCTGGGTATGCAGCTGATGTGCAGCCATTCGGAAGAAGGCGATGTAGACTGTCTGGGCATCTTCCAGACCGATGTGAAACGTTTTCACCCCCAAAGGCACGAGGACAAGGTGCCGCACATGGGATGGAATACACTGACCGGAACACGGGGAGACCTGTTCAATGGTTTCGACAAGGAAGAGTTCGTCTATTTCGTCCATAGCTTCTATGTACCGGTCAATGAATGTACGGTTGCACAGACACAATACATCCACCCGTTCAGCGCGGCTATTCAGAAAGACAATTTCTATGCTACGCAATTCCACCCGGAAAAGAGCGGAAAGACAGGCGAACGGATTCTGACTAATTTCCTGAACCTTTAAACTGACAACATCTGATATGATAGAATTAATACCAGCCATCGATATTATTGACGGGAAATGCGTACGTCTTTCCCAAGGCGATTATGAATCAAAGAAAGTATACAACGAGAATCCGGTAGAGGTGGCCAAAGAATTCGAAGCCCACGGGCTGACACGCCTGCACGTGGTAGACCTGGACGGAGCCGCTTCGCATCACATCGTCAACTATCGCACACTGGAACAGATAGCCTCGCGGACCTCGCTGATTATTGATTTCGGCGGTGGAATCAAAACCGGAAACGATCTGGCAATTGCTTTCGACAACGGTGCCGACATGGTTACTTTAGGCAGTATCGCCGTAAAACAACCTGAAATATTTGAAAAGTGGCTGAACCAGTTCGGCTCCTCGAAAATTATCCTGGGGGCTGATGCCAAAGACGGGAAAATAGCTACCAACGGATGGAAGGAAGAAAGTTCACAAGAACTGATGGCTTTCCTGGACGGCTACATAAAGAAAGGTGTTACTCGGGTACTCTGCACTGATATCAGTAAGGACGGTATGCTGCAAGGACCTTCTGTTCCGCTCTACCGGGAAATCATGGAAACACATCCGCACCTGCACCTGATAGCCAGCGGCGGAGTCAGCTCCATTGATGACATCATAGCATTGGACGAAGCAGGCATTCCTGCCGTCGTTTTTGGAAAAGCCTTGTACGAAGGGCGAATTTCGCTAACCGATTTGAAACGTTTCCTTTAACCTTATTTGATTATGCTTGCCAAACGTATCATTCCCTGTCTGGACATTAAAGACGGACAAACCGTGAAAGGAACCAATTTCGTAAACCTGCGTCAGGCAGGCGATCCTGTTGAGCTGGGGAAAACCTATAGCGAACAGGGAGCCGACGAACTGGTATATCTGGACATCACTGCCAGTCATGAGGGGCGAAAAACATTCACCGAACTGGTCAGACGGATAGCCGCCGAAATCAGTATTCCGTTTACGGTGGGTGGAGGCATCCATGAACTACAGGACGTAGACCGCCTGCTGAATGCCGGAGCCGACAAGGTTTCCATCAATTCAGCAGCCATCCGGAACCCGGGACTGGTAGACGATATCGCCCGCCATTTCGGGTCGCAGGTATGCGTGGTGGCCATCGATGCCCGACAGACCGAGACAGGCTGGAAATGCTATCTGAACGGCGGACGAGTGGAAACGGACCGGTATCTGATGGAATGGGCCCGTGAAGTGAACGACCGAGGAGCCGGAGAAATCCTGTTTACCAGCATGGACCATGACGGAGTGAAGACAGGATATGCCAACCAGGCACTGGCCGAACTCAGCGGTCTGCTCAGCATTCCGGTCATCGCTTCGGGAGGAGCCGGAAAGAAAGAACATTTCCGTGACGCATTCACGGAAGGGAAAGCCGACGCGGCACTGGCCGCCAGTGTTTTCCATTTCGGAGAAATTCCGATACCCGAATTAAAACGCTATCTTTGCGACGAAGGAATCAACGTACGATTATAACTTTTTAAAACATACAACCATGGAATTGGATTTCGAAAAAATGAACGGCCTGATACCGGCCATCATACAAGATAACAGTACACAGAAAGTATTGATGCTGGGCTTCATGAACCAGGAAGCCTACCAGAAAACCGTAGAGACCGGGAAAGTGACTTTTTTCAGCCGTACTAAAAACCGCTTGTGGACCAAAGGCGAAGAAAGCGGAAACTTTCTGCACGTGGTTTCCATCAAGGCCGATTGCGACAATGACACACTACTGATTATGGTAAACCCTGTAGGTCCGGTATGCCATACCGGTACAGATACCTGTTGGGGAGAAAAAAACGAACAGGACATCATGTTCCTGAAAGAGCTGCAGGACTTTATAGACAAACGGTACGAAGAAATGCCAGAAGGCTCATATACAACCAGCTTATTCAAATCGGGCGTAAACAAGATGGCTCAGAAAGTAGGTGAAGAAGCCGTAGAAACCATCATTGAAGCCTGCAACGGAACCGACGAACGACTGATTTATGAAGGTTCTGACCTGTTATACCATCTTATTGTACTGCTTACTTCGAAAGGATACCGCATCGAAGACCTGGCCCGTGAATTGAAAGAGCGCCACAAACCATCCTGGAAGAAACATTAATGAGTTGCATGGAAGAGCAAGTACTTATTTCTTATAAAGGTGTAGACATTAACCAGCAGGAACTCGGTGTACTGAAAGGGGTCGACTTCGAACTTCAGAAAGGAGAATTTGTCTATCTCATCGGGAAAGTAGGAAGCGGTAAATCCACTTTCCTGAAAACCATCTATGGTGAGCTGGAGATAGCCGAAGGCGAAGCAACCGTACTGGGTAACAACATGCGGAAACTCAAGCGGAAGCACATCGCTCCCCTACGCCGGAAACTAGGCATCGTATTTCAGGATTTCCAACTCCTGACCGACCGTACCGTACACGACAACCTGAAGTTCGTTCTCCAGGCTACGGGATGGAAACGGAAGTACGAGATAGAAGAACGCATCAACGAAGTTTTGAAGCAGGTGGGCATGGAGAACAAAGGCTACAAGATGCCGAACGAATTGTCGGGCGGCGAGCAGCAACGCATCGTTATCGCCCGGGCTATCCTGAACAAACCGGAAATCTTGCTGGCCGACGAACCGACGGGGAATCTGGACGTGGAAACCGGAAGGATGATTGTGGAACTGTTACGCGAAATTTGTGCACAAGGGTCGGCCATCATCATGACTACCCACAACCTGAACCTGCTTGGAGAATACCCCGGGAAAGTATACCGTTGTGAGAGCCATCATCTCATTCCTGTGACAGAAGGCTAAAAATTTAAAAGAATACGTGAATTTAAGAACAAAAATATCAGACATCTGCATTTTTATTCTTACATTTGCAAACTGAAATACAATAATAAGAACATTTAAAATTCGAAACGTAAAATGAAGGTTTTAAAGTTTGGAGGTACATCGGTAGGTTCTGCCCAAAGAATGAAAGATGTAGCCAAATTGATTACTGACGGAGAACAGAAAATTGTAGTTCTGTCTGCCATGTCGGGTACAACGAACACGTTGGTTGAAATTTCGGATTATCTGTACAAGAAAAATCCCGAAGGTGCGAATGAAATCATCAATAATCTGGAGGCCAAGTACAAACAGCACATTGATGAGCTTTATTCTACGGAAGAATATAAACAGAAGACACTGGAATTCGTCAAATCAGTATTTGACTACATCCGTTCCTATACAAAAGACATCTTTACCTTGTTCGAAGAAAAGGTAATTCTGGCACAGGGAGAAATCATCTCTACCAATATGGTAACAAACTATCTGTGTGAACAGGGTATCAAAGCAACACTGCTGCCTGCACTGGACTTCATGCGGACAGACAAGAACAGCGAACCGGACTTGAACTACATCCGCAAAAAATTAGCATTGCAATTGGAAGCCCATCCGGGTCAGGAAATCTATATCACTCAAGGATTCATCTGCCGTAACGCATACGGTGAAGTGGACAACCTGCAACGAGGTGGTAGTGACTACACGGCATCCCTGATTGGTGCTGCTGTCAACGCATCTGAAATCCAGATTTGGACAGACATCGACGGTATGCATGATAACGACCCACGTGTGGTAGACAAGACCTCTCCGGTACGTCAGCTGCACTTTGAAGAAGCCGCAGAACTGGCTTATTTCGGTGCAAAGATTCTTCACCCGACTTGTGTACAGCCTGCTAAATATGCCAATATTCCTGTACGCCTGTTGAATACAATGGAACCTTCTGCTCCTGGTACCTTGATTTCCAACGAAACGGAAAAGGGTAAAATCAAGGCAGTAGCTGCCAAGGATAACATAACAGCCATTAAGATTAAATCCAGCCGTATGCTGCTGGCTCACGGATTCCTGCGCAAGGTTTTCGAAATATTTGAAAGCTATCAGACCGCAATCGATATGGTCTGCACTTCGGAAGTAGGTGTATCGATGTCGATAGACAATACCAAACATTTGAACGAAATTGTAAACGACCTGAAAAAATATGGTACGGTAACTGTTGACCATGATATGTGTATCGTATGCGTAGTGGGTGATTTAGAATGGGAAAACGTAGGTTTCGAAGCCCGTGCGCTCGACGCCATGAAGGACATTCCGGTACGTATGATTTCATTCGGAGGCAGTAACTACAACATTTCTTTCCTGATCCGGGAATCGGACAAGAAGAAAGCTCTGCAGGAATTGAGCGACGTACTGTTCAACAACAAGAAATAACCTGACACTATAGAAAAACGGATGATACGGCCTCTCCAAGAGTCCATCATCCGTTTTTTTAATCACCTTAATATTTCAAGAAAACCATTTAAAAGTATCAAGTAAATTTATGAAAGGTATCTTCCCTTTGAATAAATTCCGTGAACTGGAAACACCGTTCTATTATTACGATGCGAACCTGCTCCGACAAACCCTGCAGACAATCAAGGAAGAGAGTGGCAAGTACAACAAATTCTGCGTACACTATGCAGTGAAGGCTAATGCCAACCCGAAAATACTGAGCATCATCCGTGAAAGCGGACTAGGGGCCGATTGTGTGAGTGGTGGCGAAATCAAAGCGGCCATTAAAGCAGGTATACCAGCCAGCAAAATTGTATATGCCGGAGTCGGAAAGACAGACTGGGAGATTAACCTGGGGCTGGACTACGATATCTTCTGCTTCAATGTAGAATCTGTTCCTGAACTGGAGGTCATCAATGAACTGGCTGCCGCCAAGAATAAAATTGCCCGTGTCGCTTTCCGTATTAATCCGGATGTAGGTGCCCATACACACGCTAACATCACTACCGGACTGGCCGAAAACAAGTTCGGTATCAGTATGGAGGATATGGATATGATCATTGACCGTGCGCTGGCCATGAACAATGTAAAATTCGTAGGACTTCATTTCCACATTGGTTCACAGATTCTGGACATGGGCGACTTCATTGCTTTGTGTAACCGGGTGAATGAATTGCAGGAAAAACTCTTTGCCCGCCAGATTATCGTGGAGCATATCAATGTAGGTGGCGGATTGGGTATCGACTACGCACACCCTAACCGTCAGCCGATTCCGGACTTCGCCGAATATTTCAAGACTTACCATAAGCACTTACGTCTGCGTCCGCAACAGACTCTCCACTTCGAATTGGGACGTGCGGTAGTAGGCCAATGTGGTAGTCTGATAACAAAGGTCATCTACGTAAAACAAGGAACCAACAAGCAATTCGCCATTGTAGATGCCGGTATGACCGACCTGATTCGTCCGGCTCTTTATCAGGCTTATCATAAGATAGAGAACATTTCTTCGGACGAGCCTGTAGAAACTTATGACGTAGTAGGTCCTATCTGTGAGTCATCGGACGTGTTCGGCAAGGCCATCGACCTGAACAAAACCAAACGAGGAGACCTGATTGCCCTCCGTTCAGCAGGCGCCTACGGTGAGATTATGGCTTCGGCCTATAACTGCCGTACCCTCCCGCAAGGATACACCTCCGACGAACTTATTTAAGGTGCTGACCATCTTGATAATTTACAACTCCTTTTCTTTCGATAGCGATATTTTATCAGCTTCAATGGAAGAAAAGGAGTTTTTATATGCCCTTTCAACGTTCATCATTCAACTATTTCTTCTAATTTTGTAAGAAATTTCAAAAGATAGAAAGATATGACAGCTATGGATTATACACTCATCTGCCAGGTGCTGACCGGCGCTTGCGGACTTTTCTGCCTCATACAGTTGATATACCTGTTCTGCATATATGCCAAGATGTACCGGGCCTCACGTATGCAGGCTCAGACTGAAACGGTTCCAGACAATTGTCCTCCCCTCTCAGTCATCATTGTCACCAAGGATTCTGGCCAAACGCTGAAAGAAAATCTTCCGGCTATTCTGACCCAAGATTATCCTTCCTATGAAGTGATTGTTGTAAACGACCAGTCCGCCGGCGAAGACGAAGAGATTCTAAAACTGCTGGAAAACGACTATCCGAATCTGTATCACACCTTCATTCCGCAAACCGCCCGATATATAAGTCGCAAGAAATTGGGAATCGCCATGGGAATAAAAGCCAGCAGGTATGACTGGATTGTCGTAACAGAACCTACGTGTAAACCCGTAAGCGACCAATGGTTGAAGCATCTGGCCGTACATTTTCAGGAAAGTACAGACATCGTGCTAGGGTATTGCAGATATACCGGTGAGAAAGGACTTTTCGGTAAACGCATCAAAGCTGACAACCTGCTTCAGGCCATGCGCTACCTGGGAGCCGCACTGAACAAGCATCCTTACATGGGCATCGGACAAAATCTGGCTTATCGGAAAAAGGTATATAACAGCCATAAAGGATTTGCCGACCAACTTACCCTGCAACGTGGAGATGACGACCTGTTCATCAACGCACTGGCAAACTCCGACAATACAGCAGTCGCTCTGCATCCAGACAGCTTCATGGAACAGAAAGTTCCTTCATTCAAGCGTATCTGGTTTGAGGACAAAGTGAACAGACTGGTAACCGGTAAGTTCTATCATGGAACAACCCGACTCATGAACGGTCTGGAAACCTGGACATGCGCCTTGTTCCACTTATGTACAATAGCCGGACTAATAATGAATATCCGTCATTATGAATGGATATATACAGGAATTATTACTGCACTTTGGCTACTTCGTTTCATATTGACCATGAACATTTTCCGAAAAACGGCAAAGGCAACCGGCGAAAAGTCCTGTTGCTTCTTCCTGTTCTTCGACTGGCTTCGTCCGCTTTGGGCATTACAGATTAAAATACATTATTGGTGCCGGACGAAAGCCGACTTCCTACGCAAATAACCTGACTGGAAACAAAGATCAATCATTGAACAATTCGAAGGTAAATTTACATCCAATGGAGGTAAATTTACCTTTTTCATTTCCAATGAATATACCTGCATCAAACAGATGTGTGGCAACCCCATAGCCCAATTCGATATACGGATTCAGATACGGCATAAACAGAATACCGGCATACAGACGCTCTTTTTGGACAAACGAAAGCAGTCTGGAAACCGGATAAAGCAGAATAAAGGGTGATTCATAGGTCAGATTCCCCTGAATATAGTGACTGGAAGCATTGTACCAGCGACCATCCAACATCTGAAAGGTTCCACCAATTTCATCATCCCATCTCTGAGGAAGATTTCGATTAGCAAAATTTACATAATCCACAAAACAAAGGTCATCCTGATTAGTAAAACATCCGGCACCTATCCGATAAGCAATGTAATTCACCTGTTTCAGCCGAATTATCTGCTGCATGGCAACCTCAATTCGTTCATATTTTCCGGAATTTTTCAAGATATGCAAACCCCGTTCATAATCGAGCATAAATGTAGGATAGTGCGAACCGACATTCACCTTACGGTTACCATTCATGTAATAATACATTCCCGGTGTCCATTCCACCCGCAGACGAGGTGCAAAACTGTTATATTTAGAACGGACTCTGGCTTCTACCTCAGGGGTGCTTTTGGTATATCGCCAATGCATGGCTACACCCGTCCACAGCTGCAAGCCGTTCACCACCTCAACGTTATGGGAAACGTTGACATACACATCCTTGAAATAATCCAGATTCAATCCGTCGAAACTGAGGGTACTATCCGGTTGTGCGGCCAACTGGTCCAATACCACACTACTGTAAATCCGGTTACCGTTACCTGCACTTATCTCCAGGCGTCCCTGTTTCCGGGGATTGTAGACATATTGTAAATCCGCACTGGCATAGAGTTCCCTCTTAGTGAAATTATATCCCACCTGGGGCACAATACGCAACAAACGGCCATCATGAAACAGCTTGTTGTATTTAAACACCTGCTTATAAGAAATACCATTCCGATGGCTGTAACTCACATACAGCGGATTAATAATCGGAGAACAATTCACACTCCCCACTTTTGACAGGTCAATGTTATAACTGCTAATCAAGGCATCGCCCAACTGCCCCCAAAAGACCAGATTCTTTTTCCGTCGTGTAACCGGCAGTGACTTTTGCAAAGAATCCAGTGTCGTTTGAAACAAAATACGTTCTTTGCGCTTTTTATACATCTCTTCTTCTTCATCATCCAACGGAATCGGACGAACACGGTTAAAGGAATCAAGATCAAGTACCAACTGGGTCGTATCGCAGGTCAATGTATATGAATTGGAGAGATTATGAGAACGTGTCTTACGCAAATTCAACCACTCCTTCCCCTCAGGCGAAAAAAGTTCCACTTTTCCATATGTCATCCATCCGGTATAGTTCATCTCCAGGTGATTCCTCAGAAACTTGAAATCGAGATCCAGATTAAACAACTGAGGCAAGAATCTGGTTTCTTCCGTATTCCCCATATGCATAGACAGATGAAAAGAAATCAAAGCATACTTACCATGTACATCAAGATGCTTGACGGTCCAGTCTTCATCAGATATCCAGAAATCACCTTCCAGTAACTGCGTACTTTGAAACAAAGGAACTACCCTGATATGATAAACCCGATTGTCTGAATGTTCCGCAATACCCTCGATAAAATACTGATATAGCCGATAGGAAGATCGACTTAACGGTGATAATACTTTATTTTCCATTACAGAAGAACCATAAAGATTGAACTTCATGTAATCCATGATGTCAAACACCTCGCCATACGGGTTCGGGAAAGTAGTTGAAACCGCCCTGATTTTCCGGTCATAAATATCGGGGGCCGTATAATGCAAATCACTGATAGATTCATGCATATACTGATTGATGTCTTTCTCCAACTTGAACATGGAAGGTACATACTTGATGATTCGGTTGCGCTTATGTACCGTGAGCTTACCCTTCAGATAGAGGCTACACTGATATTCCTTGATTCTACGAGAATTGACCTCTGCACCTTGAAACAGCAATTCCATAATGGAATCGGGTACAACTGTCCCCTTTTCCGGCCGGGTAGTACTTCCCGGTTCCGAAGCATTTGCCACACCTGCAAAAAAGCATAGCAACAACATAATGCCATATACTCGGTAAAAAAACTTCAATGCTACCTATTTTATCGGACAAATATATAATAAAAAAGCTATTGGGATGATATTTTTTAAACCTTAAAACCACTATTTCGATTTTTTATTTTACCTTTGTGCTATATAACACGGTTTTGTAACATTGTAAATGATGAAGAAGGAACTAACAGAGCTCGAGATTGCCGAAAGCATCCCCGATTTGTGGCAACCACTGACACAGGAACAGAAAGAAATTCTGGCAAAAGATTTTACTATACAAAAATACAAGAAAAACGAAAACATCTATTGTGAAGGGGAAACGCCCAATTACCTCATGTGCCTGCTAAGCGGGAAAGTAAAAATTTACAAAGACGGGGTTGGTGGACGTAGCCAGATTATCCGTGTCATCAAAAGCCATGAGTACTTTGCTTACAGGGCCTACTTTGCAGAAGAAAATTACGTTACTGCCGCAGCGGCATTCGAGCCTTGTACCATCTGCCTGATTCCGATGCCGACTATAGTCAAACTGATACAGGAAAATCCGGAACTGTCAATGTTCTTTATCAAACAACTCTCTAAAGACTTGGGTATATCCGATGAACGGACCGTAAGCCTGACCCAAAAGCACATTCGTGGACGCCTTGCAGAATCGCTTCTCTTCCTGAAAGATACCTATGGCGTAGAGGAAGACCAATGTACACTGAGTATCTATCTCTCACGCGAAGATCTGGCTAATTTGTCGAATATGACTACCTCAAACGCTATCCGTACATTGTCTAATTTTGCGGCAGAAAAACTCATCATCATCGACGGACGAAAAATAAAACTGATAGAAGAAGAGAAATTGAAAAGAATCAGCAAAATCGGATAAAAAATATTCTGAGAACGATTCATAACAAGTTTCAGAATTTTCTCCATACTCCAATAAAGAAGCCGTATTCCTATTCTGTACCGAGTAAAAATACGGCTTGTCTGTTTAAAGGATTATTTCATAAGTTCACCCAACTTTCTCATAAGTGCCGCCCCTCTCAGGTTACGCGCAATGATGGTTCCCTGTTGGTCAACCAAAACCGTTGCCGGAATGGCACGTACTCCATACAACGAAGCTCCCTCGCATTGCCATCCTTTCAAATCGGACATCTGCGGCCAGGTAATGTTCCATTCCTTGATTGCCTGTTTCCAGCTTTCAGCATTATTGTCCAAAGAAACGCCTACTACTCCAAAACCTTTATTCTTATACATATCATACGCTTCTACTACTGTCGGCATTTCACGTTTACATGGTCCGCACCAGCTAGCCCAAAAGTCAATCAACGTATATACATTTTTAGATACATAATCTGATAGTTTGACAGGTTTTCCTTCTGGAGAGTCCATTGTAAAATCAATATACTTCTCACCTTCGGATGTCTTGACGGCGGTATCAACGTATTCCTTCAAGGATACAATTTCAGGGTCGTTGCTGTAAGCGGCCGGAATACGCTCGAACAATGGCTGAATTTTCTTCACATCGAACGACGGTCCAAAAGAAGACAGCAAATAAACGCCTGCCGGTTTATCTATATTAGCCGATACCAGATCGAATACTTTAGCAAGCCCTTCTTCCTGTTTCTGGTCCAAAGCCAGTTCTACGGAATCTTGTTGAGCTTCCGTCAAAGTAGAATCCTGCTGACTCTTCATGTAAGCCTCATTCAACTCTTTAGAGATGGCGGCAAACGTATCTGAGAACTGTTGGAGGATGTCATTGTTAAGAGTTCCAGATACCTTGCTGTTTTCAGGATCCAATGTCACGTTGATAACTCCATCTTCTACAAAAAGCATGGTAGACATACGGTTATCCCCTTTCATATAGGTAACAAAACGGCTTGTTACCAATGAATCCGGCGTACCTTTGAATTCAAACGTTCCATTCTTGACAATAGCTGAATCCAGTTTCACCATGTTAGTTCCATCAAAATTCTGCAGGTAAATGGTATCACCGTCAGCAACACCTACTGCCGTACCCTGAATTGTAAAACCTGATTGCTGCTGTTGGCAAGCAGCCAGTGCTATCAGCCCGGCAGCTGCCCAAAAAATACTTTTTTTCATTTCAATTTGCATTTATCATTTAACAGTTCAACATATAAATTACTCATAAAATCTTATGCGGTCTGCTACACCATAGAGGAAACAGACAACAGACATAATAGATGCCTTCCCAGATTGATGCCGGTAATGCAAAAAAGAGGTATAACCCCGAATGCTGGAATATCGCAAAGAATTGGATAATAAAAAATAAGGTCACGAAATATTCCGGAAGTATACGGAACAGACCAGACATACCCCGTACGACATCAGCATCATTCCGATAAAAATCCGTCACGAAACCGTATACGGCTCCCATCAATCCAAGACCTAAAGATACTACGTAACAGATTCCGTCCGATAACGGAGAATCTGCCAGAGTCCCCGTAGCACTCCGAACCACATTAAGCGGTCCAAAAGCCAGAAAAAGCCATAACAGAAGATACATCCCTCCTGTTGTCCATGACAAAAACAACCCCCGGCGTTCTTTTCTGGAAAGTTTCCGCTCATTTTTCCAGTATTGCCGGCATGACTCCAGCAAACCGGAATTTACCCAAAGTCCACCACCCAGAAAAAGCAGAAGCATTGTTCCCACCAGTGACGACCGTGTAAAACAGTCGCCCGTATACCGAAGTATCCAGCGCAGTCCTTCCGCACTAAGCAAATTCTGTACCTGTCCCCAAGCATAGATACTTCCCACCCATGATACACAGACTACCAGAAGGGTGAGTAGAAAGAACACCGTTGCCGGATGTATGAATCTCCTAGTCTTCATCCGGTTCCAGGTTATCGATGTCCAGAATACGGAGTTCAAAAGCACGTGTCACCAATCGGCAAGCATTTACTCCGACTCGTTCGTCTGGCCGGAATAATCTGTTTATCAAATCATTCTGTCTTTTTTCGATAGACTTCACTCCGAAAGGCATAGCTTTCAGATTAGTTATCATCTCCTTAGTGTAGCCTAAAGCCAGATGACGAAGCAAACGTTCATCGTACTCATCGATATCATAATTGATGAAAGCTTCCTGTCTTCTCTGTTCGGTCATCACGGTCTGTTTGAAACGTTCTACAATTTTTTCCAATATAGGATAATTGAAGACCAATTTCTTACCATCCATAACAGCCTGCACATCTGTCGCTGTCAGAAGTTCTCCGGTCTTTAAAATGATTCCGTCTGCTCCAGCATCCAAAGCGTCTACCCAAAGTTTCTCGTTCAATACTTCACCGGTAAAAATCAACACTTTCAGTTCCGGATGTTCCCGATGCAAACGGGCACAGATATCTACCCCGATGGTAGTAGAACCACCCAAACCTAAATCCAACAACACCAAATCAGGGGTCTGCTGCTTCAGTAGTTCCCAAAATTCAGCTTCAGTCATAGCGGTACCTATTACCTCTGCGTTTGGAATTTCATGGCGAAAAATCTCCTCTGTCCCCTTCAATTCCAGCTTAACATCCTCTACAATAATTACTTTAAACTTTTCCATAAATCCTTTCATTTAATTACCCGGTTAGGAACAGTAAACCATACCATAAACCCTTGCCCGTCAGGCATAGATTCGGCATTGATACGACATCCTCTCAACCCGGCAAACTCATCGTGGTCACGGATTATCTGCTTGCATACCAAATATTCAGTACCGGCCAAACCTCCACCCGAGCCTCCCTGCCGCATCCGATTCTTATCCGGATAAAACAGATCGTTCAGTTCCGACTGCGTAAAATTACGACGAGAATCGATAAAATCAAAACGAACGAACGCTTCTGTCTGATAAATTTTAAGCATTAATCTCCCTTCCTGAGAAAAACGCATAGCCTCATCCAGCAGATTCTCCAGAAGAAAAGCCAGCAAAACTTTATCACCTGACACCCATAAGGGTGCAGCCTCAACCTCCAGCGTCAAACGGAAAGGCAATTTCCGGCTCATCCGTTGCAAATAACACAAAGAGTGAGTCGAGATTTCCTCTACATTGATGTCCGAACGCCGGAATGTAATTCCTTCCAACTGCCGGGCTGCGCACGAAGTCAACAAGGTAAATATTTCCTTGTAATATTCCACCAGTTCCGACATGGCTTCCAGCTGCTCCTGCTCCTCCCGGCCAGCTAATTCTTCTTGCGTCAAGCGGTCCACAATTTGCTTGATACGATTCGGATAATAAATGGTTTCATGTTTGATGGTAGACAAGCAATTGTCGAGCACCATATTCTGTACATGCAACTGATTTTCTTCAAACGAAGTCCTGCGTGCATCATCCTGAGCCAACTCAATATCATGGAATTTGCTCTGCACGGTCACTAATGTATGATAAAGAACATTTCCCAAATAACCGGACATCAATTGTACCAGCAACTGGTCCTCTTCCTGATTATAAGGCCGGGAAGTCTGTAAAGCCAACAACCCGATGCAATGCTTTCCACCTCCCGCCTCGTTCCACAAAGGCAAAAAGCACCAACCGGCATCAGTAGCCCAAAGTATCTGCTCCTTCTCGAAAGTACGTTTCATCCATTCTTCCAGCCCATCCTCTGTGACCTCCTGATAATAAGCCGTTTCAAATATCTTCAACTCTTCATTATAAACCATCAAGGCTAAATTAGCCAGTGGTATCAACTCATTCAATTCGTTGAACACCTCGTTCACGAGGACACAGGAAATACTCGATACCGGCTCTTTCTCGGCTTTGGCCGATGCAAGGAACAAAGCATTATTGACAGCAAAGACCTGCTCCATATTGTAACGATAATGCAGCTGTTTCCGGATATATAACAAGTAATAGGCAACAATCCCCCCAAGCACCAACAGCAAAAAAATAGCCAAAGCTATCAGCTTATTATTGGCCGATTGCTGCATCTGCTTGCAATAATAATCCAACGAATTGTCCTCGCTCAACAGTTTGTAGAGTGTAGTGTAGGCAGCATTGTTATAACGGTAACGACGAAAATCCTTAACAGCCAGACTAGCTACAGCCGCTTCGTTGCGCACATCCAGCAAAATGTAATAATCTGTATCGAAGCCATTGGCCAGCCAAGTCAACTCGGCTGCCTGACCTGCCCCATACAGGCGCGTCAAGGGTCCTACACTGTCAGAATATTGCAGATAATGTTTATTCATATAATAAAGTACACTATCCGCCAAGATCAATGCGGTTGCATAATCTCCATTGACATTATTATCATATACCCGGTTAGCATAGTCATTAGCTATCGCCAACAAGCTATCGTAGGAAGCTACGGCAGAAGGGATTGTCAACGTATCCTGTCCACGCTCTACCATCCGGGAATCAGAAGCATTTTGAGAACACCCTCCCAATTGCATTCCGCAAACCAGGATACCCACCCATATCCCCAAACGTTGAATTCCTTTAGGCAAGCGGAAGAAAAAACGGCTTCCCTTTCCAGGAGTACTTTCGATACGGAAAGTACAGACCTGAAACAGAACATTCGTTTTCCTGTATTTTTCGATGATTCCCTTACAGTTCATCAACCCAAATCCGTGTCCTTTCTGCCTCTGCAGGGACTGTGTGTCAATGGCTGTATCCATACCTATCTGTTTGGAATCGTAAACCTTTTCTCCTAAAATACGGTTTACATCTGCTTCCGAAAGCCCCGGTCCATTATCTGCCACCGCAATCTCCACATAAGATTCTGTTTCTTCCGCAGAAAGTTCGATATGTCCACCTGCAGGAGTATATTTACGGGCATTTTCCGCAAGAGTATTAATCATAAATAACGTCAGCGCCTTGTCGGCCTTCACTACCGCTGTAGTCTGTGAAACCACGAAAGTCTGATGCTTCAGCTCGAACGAGCGTCTGCCTTTGGCCAAGGTCTGGAAAAGCTCATTCAGTTCAAAGCTCTCGATATTCAGACTGACCGTACCTTGCCGCATCTTAATCCATAAGGACAGGATGTCATTGTATTCATTGATGCGGGTGATGAGTTCATCGATATATTGCAGTTTTCCCGCTTTTAAAGCATGATTACGGGAAGGCAAGATACGCAATTTGTGCACTTCATTCACTACCCGATCTATATATGGCAAAATACCGGTCACCAAAGCCATACATGCTTTCTTCACTTCATTCTCACATTTGTTTTCCACTAAATGTTTCTCATGCACATACTGTTCTTTCTCAACTCTGCGTCGTTCATCATCCAATGAAACCAGATTCTGTCCGTTTTCAAGTGTCCATGCCAAATAAGGTACCAGAAGTTTTACAAGTACCTTTTCCTCTTTTCGGAGAGATCTCAATGGTTTAATCCACAAGGTCCCCACCGGCTCCTGCTTACCAGGAGATACCAACGCATAATTCACTACCTGTTCCGACTTCATCCAATCGGGACATTCCTCGGTATCATCACCGGCTACCTCAATCCATAATTCTTCAGAATGAAAGATATCAAGCAGGTCCTCTTGCACTGTCCGGCACACGGCTTCCTTGATTTCTTCCATTCCTGAAGCCTGGGGAGGAACAGAAGATGTAATCTTCCGACACACCTCCAGCACTCTCTTCAGTTCATTTACATATTGAGTGTTCCGGCTTCTCCAATAGCGGTTCAGGAAAATAAAAACCAGCACTAACAAAATAAAACTGATTCCCACCAGCAACAGCAAACCGTTCAATTGGCTTGATTCCGACTCCAACATACCATAACGGCTTTCCAATTCCTTATCCTGACGGGTATAATCCAGAATATCCAGGTAAATGTTCCGATTAAAATCCGATTCCATCTTACGGTCCATAGCCGCATACGTCCGGCTCAGCTGCTCCCGTAAACGGGCAATCCATTCCGGAACAGTCTTGATACCTTCATCGTTAATCCAGGTCAACTCTGTAGACCGTTCCTGACCAGGTACAAAAGTAAATAAACGATCAAGAGTATCTTCACAATGATAGTATTTTTCATGATGACGGTTGACATACCCCAAAGCCTCGGCCAAGTTCCGCAAAGCCTTTTCCGGTTCACCCATGGAGTTATAGTAACTGGCCATAGTACGATAAGTCCCCGAAATCTGGTACCAGTCTCCGTAACGTTTGAACAGCCGTAGGGCTTCACTCGTGAAACGTAAAGGTAAAGAATCCAAAGATATATCATTGGGGTTGACCATTCGCATCAGGCCTTCACGCTCTTTGGAAAGTAACTCCCGGTTAGCACGGAACATCAACAGTTCGGCCATCGCCTGCAAGGCATTTGCCTCAAAGTATATATACCCTTGTGCATGACTTACCTGCAAACACTCCACCAGGCAACTGAACTCCCCCTTTGTTATTTCGGAGACCGAAGTTCCACGGTACATTCCGCCAGATCCCTTCATATACAGATAATAAAGCCATTGTGCTGAATCTGCTTTTATCCAATCTGGCGAAACAGCTTCTATAGAAGCCAATGATTCCTCTTCTTGCTGCAAATAATAATAATAGATACCTGAAACAATATAAAACTCCGAAAGGGCATAATTCATCCGTTTTCTGACAGCATCATTTTCCAAGGAAATCTGATCCTCCTGTATCCGCCTGATTCGCCGCATTGCACTGTTCCGATAATCATAGAACTCCTTATTCATCGAAGTACGCTGGCAGATTTTCATCAGTCCAATATCGGCTATCAGACTTTCCACCTCGTTGCTACTGGCTGATAAAGCTTTCCGATACAACCGGATAGACTGTTCGAAATCCATACGCATAAAGGCACAGAAAGCCATGTTGTTCAATGCTTCCGCCCGTATGGAAGGCGAAGCTGTAGAATATTCATACGCTTGTCCGGCAGCCCGTGCCGCTTTAGATAAATCTTTATAACGCAATGCGTAGGAAACCTGATTCAACGAATCGGCTGTATGCAATAAAGATTGCCTCTGGTTCGCAGAGGTACAAGAAACTACAATTGACGCACATACAAAGCCCGCACCAATCCACCCGATATATCGTTTCCGGTCCATACGCTTGTTACTTGTTTACATACAAAAGAGATTGTATCATTTCTTAAGAAAGAAAGATACAATCTCTTTCAAGTTCATTCAAAAGTAGAAACAATTATTTCTTTGATTCTTCCAAAGATACTTTTCTGAATTCTTTCAAAACTTTTTCCAGTTCCAATGATGCCTTACGAGCACGTGTACCGGCTGCCTTGTTTCCTTTCGCAGCCTGCATCTCTGCATCAACCACTACAGTAGCACTCAATTCTTTAATTTTAGCAATCAGTTCGTCCATTCTACCAACAATTAATAAGTTAAATCACTCAAAGTAAATACAAATCAGCCAATAGTCTATACTTTCTTCCTCTTTTTTCATGTTTTTTAATGTATGGCCCTTCATGCAGTCATTCAACAGGCTGAAATATCACCGTTATGAACTTTTTTCAACCGAGAGAACAAGAATATTCCGTGTCTGTCCAGTCACCCGGAAACGGTCGTCTGTACGTTCACCTACCAGCCAGACAATTGTATCACCAGCTGTTACCACCTGTTGCGTTTCCTTTTCGAAACGGGTAAATTTTCTATCACGCAAATAATCACGTATCCGCTTGAAATGCTTCATTCCATAAGGGACAAAACAATCTCCCGACTGCCATTTACGGAGCGAAAGTTGTTCCGTAACCTTGTCTGCATCCAGATAAGCCTTATCCGATGAATGAGGAACACAGAAAGGTTCTGCCACCGAAAAACGCTCCACTATCAGCCGATAATGTATATCTGCCATCTCTTTAGACGAAAGGATAAGGAAGTTCCGGTCACGCAATAACCTCCATTCTGACGTTTGATACCATCGTCCGCAAGGTCCGTTTAACCCTTGATAAATATCTCTTAATTGACTGGCATTGAATCCAAACGGGTGAAGCCACTCGTAGAGCAAAGCCTGCGGTGAAACTTCCTTCAACAAAGCTTCAATATCCATCTGCATGCTATCTTTCAGAACACGCTCCAACCCCTTATCTATCTCTTTCCGGTAAACGGCCTCTACTTGAGACAACCGTTCAGACGTTTCCAAAAAGGAATCCACAAAAGAAGGATTAATTTCCTGGAACTGCGGAAAAATGTTCAACCGAATCTTATTTCGCATGTATTCATCCTGCAGGTTCGTACTGTCTGTGACATATTCCTGTTTCAATTCATCGAGATACAGACGTATCTCCTCCCGGTCTACTCCAAGTAGCGGCCGGACAACGTTTCCATTGATAGGAGCAATTCCTTTCAATCCACGGATACCTGTTCCGCGTAATAAGTTCAACAACATGGTTTCCGCACTGTCATTCCTGTGATGAGCTACAGCAATAACATTACATCCCATCCGGCAGCGCATCTCTTCAAACCAAGCATAACGTAATTCACGGGCAGCCATCTCAACGGATATCCGATGTGCATTGGCATACCCTGCCGTATCGAAATGTTTTACCTCCAGATTTACTTGCCTTTCCCGGCATAAAGCCCTCACAAATTCTTCGTCACGGTCTGATTCATCGTTCCGCAGACAAAAATTGCAATGTACAGCCTGACATGAAAATCCCAACTCCAGCAGAACACGCAGCAAAGCCACCGAATCAGCTCCTCCACTTAATGTCACCAACACTTTATCCGTAGACTGGAAAAGCTGTTTTTCCGTTATATATCGATATACTTTTTCTTTAAACATACACACCCTCAAACATAAATTACTACAACACAAAGATACAGAGTTACCGGCACATACCAACAGAATATTTCCACAAAAAAGTAACCTGACAAGAATCCTTCACCTCCCGGGACGGAAAAGCCACAGTTCCTTTTGCAATCTACAGAAATAACATTAGCTTTGCAAAATAAGCCTGACTTTTGGACTAAACAGCAACAACGAATACAGAATTTTATCATAGGTATAAATATGGCAGATAACCACATCGTCATCATGGCAGGAGGAATCGGCAGCCGTTTCTGGCCGATGAGTACCCCTGCATTTCCCAAACAGTTTATCGACATTATGGGTTGTGGGAAGACCCTTATCCAACTTACAGCAGATCGTTTCAACGGTATCTGCCCGATGGAAAACTGTTGGGTAGTTACCTCAGAAAAATATACCTCCATTGTCAAGGAACAGTTGCCAGAGATTCCTGAACAGAATATCCTGTCAGAACCGGAAGCCCGTAATACGGCTCCCTGTATCGCATATGCCTGTTGGAAAATCAAGCAACGGCATCCGGAAGCCAATATCGTAGTAGCCCCCTCGGATGCATTAATAATCGATGTCGAAGAGTTCAGACGCTGCATACAGCTTGCGTTGGATTTTACCCAAACAGGCACAGCTATCGTTACACTGGGCATGAAGCCGAACCGTCCGGAAACAGGATACGGCTATATTTGTGTCGGAGAAAAGTTAGCTGGAAATGAAATCCATCAGGTAGAATCATTTCGTGAAAAGCCTGACCTGGAAACGGCCAAGAAATACCTGGCTGCAGGAAACTACCTGTGGAATGCAGGAATTTTCGTATGGAATGTAAATACGATAACAACAGCTATTCGCCAATATGCGCCACAAATCGCCGGAGTAATGGATGAACTGTCTCCCAGTCTATACACCGAACGGGAAGACAAAGAGCTGAAACGCCTTTTCCCTACTTGCGAAAAAATTTCGATAGATTATGCTGTAATGGAAAAGGCAGCAGAAATCCATGTATTGCCGGCAGAATTCGGTTGGAGCGATTTGGGAACCTGGGGAGCACTGCATACTCATCTGAATCAGGATATAAACGGGAACGCCCAAGTAGGACAAGACGTAAAGTTCTTTGATTGTAAGAACTGCGTAGTACATACCAGTGAGGAGCGCAAAATAATTCTACAAGGTCTGGAAGGTTATATCGTAGCAGAAAAAAACGGTTACCTGCTTATCTGCCGTCTGGCAGAAGAACAACGCATTAAAGAGTTCTCACAAGACTGATTTACCTGATACATGAATCAAGCGTCCTGGAAGAAAAGCTGGATATTAATTTTCTTCCAGGACGCTTTGCATTTATGTCTGCCAGAAACCTTACAGGTTATTACCGGTAAGGACATCACATTGGTCAGTCTTCAGTACTTCCAGACAAGCCTGCAAATCGGTAGGACGAATCACTACATTGGCCTTGTCACCTTGTGCAAAAGCATACATGTATTCAATGAATACCTGATGTTCTGCCAAATGCTCAAGGATAACCGACAACGAACCGGCTACATTGGGACAACTGATACAGATAACATCAGTCTGTACCACAGAGAAATTGGCTGCACGCAGCACTTCCACCGCCCGTTCTACATCCGAAACAATCAATCGCAGGATACCGAAATCGGTCGTTTCGGCCATACTGAACGCATGCATGTTAATACCCGCTTTTCCCAAGGCTTTGGTTACATCATTTATTCTTCCGCTCTTGTTCTCGAGGAACACAGAAATCTGTTTGATAGTCATGGCAACCTCCATTTCTTTATTTAAGTTTCCGATTATCGATTACATGTTTACCCTTTCCCTCACTGCGTGGAATAGAGTTCGGCTCCATCAGCTTGACATTGGCACTGATAGACAGAACGCTCTTCAGACGGTCGGCCAATTTCTTCTTCAAGCCCAACAGAATACCCATCTCGTCAGAGTAAAGTTCCTTACGCAGTTCGACTTGGATTTCTAGCGTATCAAGTGTACCCTGACGATCGACTACCAGCATATACTGAGGCTCGAACTCCTTCATTTCGAGAATGACACTTTCTACTTGTGACGGGAAGACATTGATACCACGGATAATCAGCATATCATCCGAACGTCCGATAATGCGGGTCATTCTCACACTCGTACGACCACAGTCACACGGTTCGGCTATTAATGAAGTCAAATCCTTGGTGCGATAACGCAAAAGTGGCATACCTGTTTTAGTCAGTGTAGTAAATACCAGTTCCCCTGTTTCTCCATAAGGAAGTACCTCACCCGTATCCGGATTGATAATTTCAGGATAAAAATGGTCTTCGCAGATATGAGAACCGCACTTACATTCACATTCGTAAGACACACCTGGTCCGGAAATTTCACTCAGTCCGTAAATGTTATAGGCTTGAAGTCCCAGCTTCGATTCAATTTCCTTACGCATATTCTCTGTCCAGGGTTCGGCACCGAACGCACCGACACGCAGGTGAAGATCGTCTTTCGTCATACCGTATTTATCCATGGCCTCAGCCAGATAAAGCGCATACGACGGTGTACAGGCCAACCCTGTCACTTTCAGGTCACGAAGCAAATGCAGGTGCTTCTCTGTGTTTCCGGTAGAAGTCGGAATTACCGTTGCTCCCAAGTGCTCTACCCCATAATGAAGTCCCAGTCCACCGGTAAACAGGCCGTATCCGTAGCCTACAGAAAAGACATCGTCACGGGTCACACCGTAAGCCGCCAGACAGCGGGCTGTAGCCTCTTTCCAGATATCCAGGTCACGACGGGTATAGCCCACTACTGTAGGATTACCGGTAGTTCCCGAAGAAGCATGCACACGGACAATCTCCTGCAACGAAGCAGCCTGAAGGCCATATGGATAATTATCCCGCAAATCCTGTTTGGTAGTGAACGGCAATTTCACAATATCGTCTATTGTCTGTATATCATCGGGAGTAATGTCCAACTCCTGAAGCTTGTTTCTGTAGAACGGGGTATTATGGTACACCAGATCTACCAGTTTATGCAGTCTCTTGCCTTGAAGCTCTCTCATCTCTTCACGGCTCATGCATTCTTTGCTCTTGTTCCAAATCATAAGTGTGTGTTTTGTCTATGTATTAAAATTCAGGTAGTTCAATCAAGCGGATGATCCATACGGAAAGCTTTCATCCGTTCTTCCATGACCGGATAAAGTTCTTCACGCATCCGCGAAGTGCAGGCACGTACCCCCTGCTGTTCACTTCCGGTAGTTCCCAACGCAATGCTGCTTACCCCATAATAGAGCAATTCCTTCAGCAACTGTCCGCTGGAAAGTTTACCATACCCCAATGTAAAGAAGAAACCATCGCCTACCGGCTGGGTCACATCGTAGTCATAGACGATGTGGAAGCCATTATCCGTAAAAATCTTCTTCATATGTTCGGCACGCCGGGCATACTCCCGGGTATCTGCCACAAAATCGATACGACCTTCTACCGCTGCATCAAGCATGGCAGCATATGCATACTGTGTTGATGCCGTACATCCAGACGTAATCATATACAGTATGGATGCGATAAGGTTTTTTCCAAAGATACCCGAATCGCCGTAACGCTCGGCCAGAGCCGGATAATAGGTGTTGAACAGCTTATCGGAAATACAGATGACTGCCATACGCTGTCCGGCATAACTGAATATCTTGGAAGAGGACAACATCAGCACATAATTATCGGTATATTTAGCTACGGTAGGCGGATAAGGAGGTTCGTACGGTTTACCCATATCCCGACGGAAATCCATACAGAAATAAGCCATGTCTTCCATCACTACCGCATCGTAACGGGTGGCCAGTTCACCGATAATCTTCAACTCAGAATCCTCCAGACAAATCCATGCCGGATTGTTCGGATTGGAATAGACAATAGCAGCAATGTCTCCCTTACTGAGGTATTCCTCCATCTTTGCACGCAACGCCTCTCCACGATAATGGTAAATGTCAAACCACTCCCAATTTACACCGATGATGCGCAACTGAGATTTCTGGATAGGGAAACCAGGGTCGATGAACAACACCTTGTCCTTACCCGGTATGCGCTGCGTACAGGCAATGAAAGCACCGAACGAAGACGCAACCGAACCAGTAGTAGGCACACAGGCAGTCGGAGAGATATCAATGTCAACAAAAGCTTTCACAAACCGGGAAGCAGCTGCTTTCAGTTCAGCTACACCGGCAGCGGCAGGATATTGGGAGCCGACTCCTCTGTCGAGCGCCGCCTTCTCTGCTTCGACACCAATTCGGTTGGCTGGCAGCCCGGGAGAACCCTGATCCATACGAATAAACGGAATACCCGTAAGTTCTTCCAAGCGGGAAGCTACCAGCAGTACGTCGCCGATGGTAGCCTGTTCCAAGTTAGCCACTTTCAACTCGTCTACGACCTGAGCCACAAACTCTTCACTGAATACTTGATGTTTCATAAACCTTCCCCCTTATCCTTGTTTATCAGCAGCTGCATAGCCGATGTCGAATGCTTTCTTGTTCATTTCCACAATAGCTTCGCCCTTCGAGCCGAATACCCGACCAATGCTTTCGCGAAGCTCTTCCACCGACAGGATACCCAGAAAACGGGAAGCTGCCCCCAACAGAATAACATTGGCCGCTTTCGGCATATTATGCTCATGAGCCAACGCATCTACATCCACCAGAATCACATGCGGAAGCGCTTTCAATTCGTCAATCAAAGCTTGTTCCTCGGGATAATTCGGAATGTTCTTGAAAGGAGCCGATGAAGTGATAATCCATCCGTCTTTATTCAGATAAGGCAAATACCGAAGTGCCTCCATAGGTTCAAGCGACAAAATCATATCAGCCATCCCCAACGCTATCAGATCGGAAGCGATTTCATTATCCGAAAGGCGCAGGTTGGACTGCACGTCCCCTCCCCGCTGACTCATTCCGTGTACTTCGGCCTGTTTCAGCTTCAGGCCGGATTTTGTAGCAGCCTCCCCGATAATCGTGGCAATAGAGAGGATACCTTGTCCTCCCACACCCGAAAGTATAATATCTGTTTTCATGATTACTGATTCTTTCTTTGTTGTTTCAACTTACGATTGAGGGTCTGGATGCATTCCCGGCGCGGAATGATGACGGACACCCCTTTATACTCGATTTCCTCACGAATGGTACGGGTAATTTCTTCCATGTTCTTCGGAAGCGGTACTACCACTCGTACATGTTCCGGTTCCACGCCCAATCCGAGGCAAATAGCTTCAAATTTATTGGTTCCGGCAGAATCCTGCCCACCAGTCATGGCCGTAGTCAGATTATCCGAAATAACGACAGTAATATTGGCACGGTCGTTTACCGCATCGAGCAGACCGGTCATACCGGAATGGGTAAAGGTAGAGTCACCGATAACCGCAATAGCCGGGAAAAGGCCAGCATCAGCGGCTCCCTTGGCCATGGTAATAGATGCGCCCATATCCACGCAACTGTCAATTGCCCTGAAAGGAGGCAATGCGCCCAACGTATAACAGCCGATATCGGCAAAAACACGGGCATTGGGATATTCCTTTACCACCTCGTTCAAAGCTGTATAGACATCACGGTGACCGCAACCCTGACAAAGTGCAGGTGGACGTGGCACCAGATTCTTCGGAGTCTCAAAATAACGATGAGAGACTTTTCCCATAGCAGCCGCTACACTATCAGGAGTCAGTTCGCCGGTACGAGGCAAATCGCCGGTCAAACGTCCTTTCACGATATAATCCGCGCCCAACATGGCTGGTATCTGTTCTTCCACAAAAGGTTGACCATCCTCTACCACCAGAATTTCCGTACTGCAAGCCGCCAGTTCCTGTATCTTGTCTTTCGGCAACGGATATTGTGATACCTTCAGAACATGATACCCTCCGGCACCTTCCTCGGCTTCCTTCACGTAGTTATATCCGATACCACAGGCGATGATACCCAATTTCTTCTCAGGGCCGTCCTGTTCCAGACGGTTATAGGCCGAAGCCAACTGTTGGAGCGACGACTGCTTCTCGACCAGAGCCGCATACTGGCGACGGGCATTCGCCGGCAACAAGACCCATGAAGACGGGTCCTTGGCAAAAGGCAAAGCCTGCAATTTCTGCGCTGTATCTGCGACCTCGACAGCAGCCCGCGAATGCGCCATACGAGTAGTTACCCGAAGCAATACCGGCAATTTCTCCCGTTCAGAAAGTTCAAACCCGTATGCCATCATCTGATAAGCCTCCTGTTGAGAAGAAGGTTCCAATATCGGCATCAACGAAAACTTACCGTAAAAACGCGAATCCTGCTCATTCTGCGAGGAGTGCATTGACGGGTCATCGGCTACAATAACAATCAGACCACCGTTCACTCCCGTAATGGCTGAATTGACAAATGCATCGGCTGCTACATTCAATCCTACATGCTTCATACAGACAATAGCACGGCAGCCGGCATATGACATACCCAACGCAGCCTCCATGGCAGTCTTCTCGTTGGTACACCAACTGGAATGAATGCCACGTTCAGTGGCCAACGGGGATTTCTGTATAAATTCTGTTATCTCCGTACTCGGCGTTCCAGGATAAGCATACACACCTTTGATACCGGCATGCAGCGCGCCCAGGGCAATCGCCTCGTCTCCTAATAAAAGTTTCTTATTCATGGTTATTCAGTTGTTTTTCATTTCACATTATCTCAAAAGCATCTGCATCGTCCAGTACCGGGAATTTCTGACGGAAACGATTCAGCTCCTCCAAATCTATCTCAGCTGTAACTTCTCCCTCCTCACCATCTTTACAGGCACCCAAAGTATGTCCATATGAATCAATCAGAGCAGTTCCGCCTGAATATTGGCAAGCAGGATCCTCACCTACCCGGTTGACACCGGCCACAAAGCACTGGTTCTCGATAGCACGGGCACGAAGCAATGCACTCCACACTTCTACACGGGGAGTAGGCCAACTGGCCACATAAATGGCCATATCATAATCCTTACGGTTACGCGACCATACCGGGAAACGAAGGTCATAACAAATCTGCAACAGGATACGTACCCCCTGATACATTACGATAACCCGTTCCTTGCCTGCAGTAAATGTCTTGTGTTCGCCACCGTAGGTAAACAGATGTCGCTTGTCATAAGAACAATACTTCCCATCTGGATAAACAAAATAAAAACGGTTGTAGAATTTTCCACCTTCTTTGATGGAAACACTTCCAGCAAGCGCACAACCTCGTGCCTGAGCTATACGCTGCATCCATCCTAAAGTACCTTCACCGACATTTTCTTCGGCAATTCCCTCAGGATCCGTGCAAAATCCGGTAGAAAACATTTCTGGAAATATATATAAATCAGCCGGTGGAAGTTCGGCCAGACGCTGTTCCAATCGTTGTCGGTTAACTTCAGGATTGGCCCAACAAATATCTCTTTGCAATAAGGTCGTTTTCATAGCATTTTATTCATAGTGTTTCTATATGAGGGGCAAATATAGCAAAATAACAGAAGAAGCAAGAAAAAACCTAACAATTTATTCTATCAAGAAAGAAATAAACAGAACTTTCAGGTTATACAGACTCACATTCCATTCAGGAAACAGTATTGTCCAATGTCTATAACAGGCTATCCAACAAACATTTATCCAAGGTATCGGTATTTTGAACAAATTATTCCCAATACAACAGAAATTTCAGAAAAACAGGGAAGAATGTTACCGATAATCCTCCGATTTCGGTTAACGCAATATATCAGAAGTGTTTTTATTATCCATAGCATTGGATAAGTGATTAATTTTCTATCATTTATCTAGGTTTTCTCAGAATTTCTGCTTATCTTTGTAAATAGAACAAAAGACCAGACTAGACATCTCAAGCATGTCTGCATGCTAAAGTCCCGATAAATCCCTATCTCGGGACAAGTACCTGCCCATCTTTCCCTTGGCAGGTACTTTTTTTTAGCCTTTGTCAGTCGTTCCTCTGTAAATAAAGCTGGTGATCAATCACATCAGGCAGTTCCTCTTTATAATGAGTAACCATAATCAATGTCTTGTTCATCCGGCTACAGAATGCCTCGATGACATCCTTCACCAACCGGCGGTTGTGCATATCCAGGCCATGCAGTGGCTCATCCAGAATCAACAGTTCCGGGTCCTTCACAAAAGCACGGGCCAATAATACCAGCCGCTGTTCGCCACTGGAAAGCTGCAGGAAGCTACGGTCTTTCAATCCGGCAATACCAAAAATATCCATCCACCATTCACAAATACCTGCATCCTTTTCCTGCTTTTTCCGATACAGACCGATTGAATCATACAATCCACTGGCTACAATGTCGATAGCAGGCAGATTCTTGAGGTAAGCACGATGCATCTCCGGACTGACATAACCGATATGTTTCTTAATTTCCCAAATACTCTCTCCACTTCCTCGTTTACGATCGAAAAGGGTAATATCACAGGCATAACTTTGAGGATTATCAGCACATACCAGACTCAACAAGGTAGATTTTCCGGAGCCGTTATCTCCACTCAATGCCCATTTCTCCCCACAGCGGACTGTCCAGTCCAAATCCTTCAGAATGGTACGTTCCCCATAACGGATACTGACCTTATTCAATTTCACGACCTGATCGGCATGATACAGATGGTCACTATAAGGCAATTCCAAAATCCGACGGTATTTCTCTTCCGAAAGCAGATGAGCCGGTACCTGCTCCTGCTGATTCAAATATTCCTGCAATGTAATTTTCGGATAACAGATACGGTGTTCCACCGGAACTACATGAGTAATAAAGGTTGGAATATCATCTGTTTTAGAAAGGACCAATATTACCTGTAACGGTGTTACCTCGGTCAATCTGCGCAACAACTGATGCAGCAAATCTCGGGTCTTGGCATCCAGTCCGATGAAAGGGTTATCCATAATCAGTACGCGGGGACCCGACAAAAGAGTCTTGGTCAGCTGAAACTTACGGAGCTCTCCACTGGAAAGTAGAATAATATGTTTATCAAGCATCTGCTCAATACCAAACAAGTCATACAAAGTCTGCTTCAAGGTATCGTCTGTACAAGCCGGGAGCAAGTTGCGTACTATAGGTGTCTCTTCCAGATCCTGTGAATTCCAACGTTGCTGGTAATAATAATTACCGTCTGAATCGCCATAAGAATCACGGAACGTAATATATTTGATATTATCGCAGGCCAATTTGGATGCTGAAGGTGAAAAATCATAAGTCACTTCATTAAGAAGCAACGGATAACGGCCAATCAACGTATCGACCAGCAGACTTTTTCCAGCTCCGTTATCACCGACAATAGCCACATGTTCTCCGACTGCAATCTTCAGGTTAATCGGTTCTTTCAACCGGTAAAGCGGATGACGGGTCACGCCATTTTCTACAGAAATAATGTATTGCATGATGTATAGTATAATTTGTTTAGTTGTTTACTGATGAATAATGAGCGCCGAACGTGGAGAAACAACGGCCTGATTGCCCACAAGATTCCCCAGTCCCATAATCAGATCTATTTTACCATCACGGGCAGCAATCCAGTATTTTCCCATAGGTATATCCACAGTAACCGGTTCTGTCCGCGGATTCAGAATGACAATGGTATTCAGCCACGCGTCACCGTTGGGTCTTCCCTTCAGACAAAATGCCACCACATTATCTGCCGGAGTACGAAGAAACTCCAAATGAGCGCGCACCTTTTCCGCATCTCCCAGCCGAAAAGCAGGATGTGCCTTTCGCATGGCAATCAATCCTTTCACATAATCGAACACATCCCGATGTACATTTTTCAACTGCCAGTTGATAGCATTGATACTATCCGGACTATTGTAGGAATTGGAAACTCCTTTCTTGTCACGCATAAATTCATCGCCAGCAAAAATAAAAGGAATTCCTTGAGAGGTAAAAACAGCCGTTTCTGCCAGTTTCATCAACGCGCTCAATTCCTGAACCGATGCACCCGGTAAAGTCTTCTTAAGTCGGTCTGTGATGCAAAGATCATCGTGACAGCTTACATAACTGATCATCTGAGTAGGTTGTTCCGCCCATGGATGAATGTACTGGTTTCCGGAATTCGAAGTCAGCTGAGGATGACGGACAGCACCTACCAGCCCGAACTTCACCCCTCCTTCATAACCGAAGCGGCCAATGACAAAACCACCTTTCGACTCGTGTTTCCAGTTTCCACGCAAACTGTCCCGGAATTCATCACTGAATACGGCGATACCCGGCATACGGGATGCATTGCTTTTCATTGCCAATTGTTCTTTCGGCAATTGAGGCTCCTCTGCAGCCCAACCTTCGCCATAAATAAAAATAGTAGGGTCAATCTTACTCAAAGCGGCTCGTATCTGGTTCATGGTCTCGATATCATGCAGCCCCATCAAATCGAACCGGAAACCGTCGATGTGATATACCTCTGCCCAATAGCAGACAGACTCCACCATGTATCGCCGCATCATAGGACGTTCACTGGCTGTTTCATTTCCACAGCCGGAGCCATTGGAAAAATTTCCATCAGCATCGTGCCGGTAGAAATATCCAGGAACAGTACGTTCGAAATTACTTCCACGCGTCTGGGCCGTATGGTTGAACACCACATCAAGAATCACCCGGATACCAGCTTTGTGCAAAGCCATCACCATCTGTTTGAACTCACGTATACGGACATCAGGCGTAAACGGATCTGTAGCATACGATCCTTCTGGTACCAGATAATTCTTCGGGTCGTATCCCCAGTTATATTGCGGCTTATCAGGCTTTGATTCATCCACCGACGAAAAATCGAACGAAGGAAGCAGATGTACATGAGTGATACCCAATTCCTTCAAATGACTGATACCGGTCTTGTCACCCAGATATGTGTGGGTACTGTCTTCTGTCAATGCCAGAAATTTTCCACGATGACGGATACCCGAGACTGTATCAATCGAAAAATCACGGTGATGCATCTCATAAATCACAATATCCGAAAAATGATTCAATGGCGGACGGCGGTCGGACGCCCATCCTTCAGGGTCTGTCGATCGTAAATCCAGAATAGCTGCCCGATTGCCGTTCACTCCTACTGCCCGGGCTTTCAATCCCGGTGTATCTCCCTGCCATACCTCATCTATTTTCACATTGAAGGTATAGAATTTACCTTTCAGATCTTCTGCAACGCTGGCATTCCACATTCCGTTTTCTGCCGGTTCCATATGAATCATACGATACATGGCACCCTCACTGCCATGCTCATATAACATGACCCGTACTTCACTGGCAGTCGGTGCCCAAAGCGAAAACCTTGTTTCTGCCGGTGTATAGACCATTTCCTCCCACGGTCCTTCATGAACCGGATACTCTTCGAAACTGCTGTATCCGCTTTGATGACCGGAAGTACAGCCCAGCAAGGCTATAATAGACATAAACAGGAAAAATTTGAGATGCATAAATTTCATTTATTTGACTACTTTATCAGGATTCTTCGCGATGAAATCCTTCCATCCTGAATAGGCATTCGGAAGTGAAGGACGACCCATCTGCAAATAATGGCAATAAGCTGCTGCCAATGCATCGGTCGCATCCATGAAAGGTTCCATCTCGGAGTCAGGTATATGTAACATCCGTTGTAACATATCAGCCACCTGCTCCTTACTGGCCTGTCCGTTACCGGTAATGGCCATTTTTATTTTCAAAGGAGCATATTCAGTGACGGGAATATCCCGGCTGACAGCAGCAACGATAGCAACTCCCTGGGCGCGTCCCAATTTCAACATTGATTGTACATTCTTACCGAAAAAAGGAGCTTCGATGGCCAATTCATCAGGCAGATAAGAAGCAATAATGCCCTGTACCCGTTCAAAGATATGTTTCAATTTCAAGTAAGGGTCCTTACATTTACGCAAGTCGATGACTCCCAAAGTCATGACTTGCGGTTTGGTACCTGTAATTTTCAGTACCCCGTATCCCATGACATTGGTACCCGGGTCGATACCCAAAATTATCTTCTCTTTTACCGGTTGTATCACTTGATGACCTCCATAAGAGTCGGAAAACCGATAACCTTATCCTTGAATATCTTCATCATCTCTTCATTCAACGCAGCCCCCGTCCGAGTATGCCAACGGTGTAAAACAGCACTGTCTGCCACCTCAAACTGCAAGGAAAAACATTCGCTGTCCGGTTCCTGATGACTTAAGATACGCAAAATACGTGGATTAGTCAACTCACCTCCCTTTTCCGCTTCTGGGATATAACATTCATTCAGCCAGATAATAAAATTACGGGCGTCATCGAGTCCTACATGATACGTCGTATTGTAAATCAGCATATATAAAAAACATTTTTTTGTAAACGCTACAAAGATACCGAAATTTACACGGATAATTCACAAACAGGCGTGTAAAAAGCAGGAAGAATGTTCCGAAAGTCGGATAAAGACAAAAATATAATTGAAAATGAACGGAGTTCACCCGAGATTTATTACTTTTGCGCACATTAATGCTAAAAATGTGCAACCCAATAGAAATGGAATCAGAAAATAGTTTTATACAACTGGTAGAAAAAAGTATCCGGAACAACTGGAACCTCGACGCACTGACAGACTACAAGGGAGCTACCCTACAATACCGGGATGTAGCCCGGAAAATAGAAAAAATGCACATCCTGCTGGCCCATGCAGGAATCCAGAAAGGCGATAAGATTGCTCTCTGCGGACGCAACAGCGCCAACTGGACCGCTTCATTTCTGGGAATCATCACTTATGGAGCAGTTGCAGTACCTATCCTGCACGAATTCAAAGCCGATAACGTACATAACATTGTCAACCACTCTGAATCACGGATGCTTTTCGTGGGCGACCAGACATGGGAAAACTTCAATGAAGCTGCCATGCCCAATCTGGAAGGTATCATCGAACTGAAAAATTTCGATCTGGTCGTTTCGCGCTCGGAACAACTGACTTATGCCCGTGCACATCTGAACGAAGAATTCGGGAAAAAATATCCCTGCCGCTTCCGGGCAGAGGATGTGACTTACCGTCGCGAAGAACCGAATGAACTGGCCGTCATCAACTATACTTCAGGAACAACGGGCTTTTCCAAGGGAGTCATGCTCTCTTATGAAAATATTCTAGGTAATATCCTCCATATCCGTGACAAGGTAAGGCTAAAACCGGGAGATAATGTGGTATCAATGCTGCCATTAGGACACATCTTCGGTCTGGTGTTTGATTTTCTGTATGGAGTGGCTGCCGGTGCCCATCTGTGGTTCCTGACACGGATGCCCAGTCCGAAAATCATTGCCGAGTCCTTTGCTGTCATCCGCCCACGCATCATTGCCTGCGTACCATTGATTGTAGAGAAAATATTCAAGAAAAACATCCTGCCACAGGTAGACAACAAACTGGGCAAGCTGTTGCTGAAATTACCGATTATCAGCGATAAAATAAAAGAACAGATACGCCAGCAGGCTATGGAAGTATTCGGAGGAAACTTCATTGAAATCGTCATCGGTGGAGCTCCTTTCAATCCTGAAGTAGAAGCATTCTTACGTAAAATCAACTTTCCGTATACCATCGCTTACGGTATGACGGAGTGCGCGCCACTCATCTGTCACAGTTTCTGGGATGAAATAAAATATACATCCTGCGGAAAAACCGTAGCCGGTATGGAAACCCGAGTTCTTTCGGAAGATCCTGAACGGATTCCAGGCGAACTGGTATGCCGCGGCAGGAATGTCATGTTAGGCTATTATAAAAACGAAGAAGCTACCGCACAGACCATTGACAGAGACGGATGGCTCCACACCGGAGATATGGCCATTAAAGACAGCGAAGGAAACATCTACATCAAGGGACGTTGCAAGAATATGCTGCTGACCGCTTCTGGACAGAACATCTATCCGGAAGAAATAGAAGCCCGTCTGAACAATATGCCGTTCGTAAACGAATCGCTGATTATTCTCAACGACAACAAACTGGTAGCATTGGTATATCCGGATAACGACGAAGCTTTCGCCCAAGGACTGAACAGACAACAGCTGGAAGAAGCGCTGGAATCCAACCGTTTGGAACTGAACAAAATACTTCCGGCCTATTCACAGATTACCTGTGTGAAACTTTACCCGGAAGAATTTGAAAAGACAGCCAAGAAGAGCATCAAACGATTCCTGTACCAAGAAATCAAAGAATAAAACCCGATAGGGATTCTCCGCTATAACCATGGAACAATTCCCCCAATTACTTGTCTACAAAGCTTCGGCAGGATCGGGAAAAACCTTTACCCTGGCGGTACAATACATCCGCCAGCTGGTAGAGAACCCGTCAGCCTACCGTAAAATCCTGGCCGTTACCTTTACCAATAAGGCAACGGCCGAAATGAAGGAACGTATCTTGAGCCAACTTTACGGTATCGCAACAGCCGATGCCGGTTCTGAGACTTACCTGAATGTGCTCAAATCCGAAACTGGAAAGAGTGAAAATGAAATCCGTAAAGCAGCCAGTACAGCCTTACACTACATCATTCATGATTACAGTCGGTTCCGGATTGAGACCATTGACTCGTTTTTCCAATCGGTCATGCGTAACCTGGCCAGGGAACTGGAACTGGGCACCAACCTGAACATCGAACTGAATCAGACAGAAGTCTTGAGCGATGCTGTAGACCGGATGATAGAGAAACTGGACCGTAATTCCCCAATCCTATATTGGCTACTGGAATACATCGAAGAGCGGATAGCCGACGATAAAAAATGGGATGTGTCTAAAGAAATCAAAGGATTCGGAAGCAATATCTTCAACGAAAGATACATCGAGAAAGGAAACGGGCTGCGGAAAAAACTGACAGACCCGACATTCATTCCGACGTACCGCAAACAAGTACAGGATATAAGGGAAAAAGCGCTGGATACGATGAAAGGATTTTCTGACCATTTCATCGAAGTATTGGAAAGTCATGGACTCCAACCTACTGACCTGAAGAATGGAGCAAGAGGAATCGGCAGTTATTTCAACAAACTGGCTAACGGAGATTTGGCCGATAAAATCAGGAACAAAACCGTAGAAGATTGCCTGTCGGCTCCGGAAAACTGGACCACAAAAACTTCCGTAAACCGAGCTACAATCCTTGAGCTGGCCTCCAATGAACTCATCGGTCTGTTGGAAGAAGCCGAAACGTTCCGTTCAAAAAACGGCTTTTTGGTCAATTCATGCGACCTTTCTCTGCGCTATTTGAATAACCTGCGCCTGCTGAACAGCATCGACCAGGAAGTACGCCTGCAGAATCAGGAACACAACCGTTTCCTGTTGGCTGATACTAACGCATTACTTCATAGCCTCATCCGTGAAGGTGACGCTTCTTTCGTATACGAGAAAATCGGTACAACCATCGATACGGTAATGATTGATGAATTTCAGGACACTTCGCGCATGCAATGGGAAAACTTCCGTCTGTTGCTTCAGGAAAGTCTGGCACAAAAAGAAGGAAGCATGATTGTCGGCGATATCAAACAAAGCATCTACCGCTGGCGAAACGGTGACTGGAAAATCCTGGCCGGACTGGAAAAAGACCGGAGCCTCCGCATCCGGAGCTGCACACTGGATACCAACTGGCGAAGTGAAGCAAACATTATTCGCTTCAACAATACTCTTTTTACAGCAGCTTGTAAGGTATTGAACCAACGGTATGAAGCCGAACAAGGAAAAAGTTGCCAGGAATTGCTGGAAGCATACAGTGACGTTTGCCAACAGACTCCCAAAACCGACGCTCAAGGTTATGTCAAACTGACATTCCTGCCACACACCGAAGAACATCCTTATCCGGAAACGACCCTGGCCGAACTGGCGGCAGAAGTAAAACGCCTGGTAGCATCGGGGGTACGCATACAGGATATCGCCATTCTGGTACGCAAAAACAATAAAATTCCAGCCATTGCCGACTATTTTGATTTAATGACTGAGTATCGGGTAGTATCAGACGAAGCCTTCTACCTGGAAGCTTCACTGGCTGTCTGCATGATTATCGACGGATTACGTTATCTGGCCAAACCGGAGGATCGCATTGCCCAGGCCCGCCTGGCAGTAAACTACCAACGGGAAATACTGCATCGGGATACAGACCTGAACACCTTGTTACTGGACGGCATAGACAACTATCTGCCGGCAGGTTTTCTCTTACAGACAAACGAACTCCGACTGATGCCGCTGTATGAACTGATGGAACGATTGTTCGATCTTTTCCAGCTACAGGAACTTCCGGCACAGGATGCCTACCTCTGTGCTTTCTATGATGCTGTAACCGCTTACCTGCAGGACCACTCCTCAGAACTGACTGCTTTTCTGACCTACTGGGATGACAAACTGCATGAACAGCCGATTCCCTCGGGAGAAGTAGATGGTATCCGCATCCTTTCCATCCATAAATCAAAAGGACTGGAATACCACACAGTGCTTATCCCCTACTGCGACTGGAAAATGGAAAACGAAACAAACAGTCACCTGCTATGGTGTTCAGTACAGGGTACCGGTGAGGAAACAGACATTCCGCCATTCAACGAACTTGACTTGGCTCCCATCAATTACTCATCGTCTATGGGAACCTCCGTTTATCGGGACAGTTACCTGAATGAACGGTTACAATTATGGATAGACAATCTGAATCTGCTGTACGTAGCATTTACCCGTGCCTGCAAGAACCTGATTATTCTGGGACGGAGCCAACAACAGAATACGGTTTCAGGACTACTGGAAGAAGCACTCGGTTCAATGGAGGATATCGACATGAGGAATAACCGGCCTGAAACGGAAAATATGGAAGAGACAGAAGAAGTTCCTCTTATTTATGAATTCGGAGAACTGTGTCCTTCTATACCCAGGAAACAACATGTTTCTACCAACCGGCTGACGCTGCCGGCAACCGGAATTCCCATCCACATCGAATCAATGGAAAGCAACGTAGAATTCAAACAATCCAACCGTTCCGCCGATTTTATCCGAGGAGAAGAAGACCCGGACGAACGCGACCAATACATCCGTCAGGGACAACTCCTGCATAACCTATTTGCTTCTATCGGTCAGGAAAGCGATTTACCTCAAGCTATCGCCCAGTTACGTCGGGAGGGTATCCTGGAATCGGAAGAACGGGTAGCGCAAATAACCAAACTGGCACAATGGGCCCTGAAGCATCCGAAAGTGAAAAGTTGGTATGATGGAAGCTGGGAACTCTTCAACGAATGTGCCATCCTTTCCACCGATGAAGACGGTAACCTGCAGACCCGGCGTCCGGACCGTGTGATGATGAAAAACGGACAAGTTGTAGTAGTAGACTTCAAGTTCGGGAAAAAACAGGAAACCTACCGGAAACAGGTACAGACCTACATGCAACTGCTAGAAGCCATGGGATATACCCACATACAGGGCTACCTGTGGTACGTATTCGCCAACGAACTGGAGGAAGTAACCCTTTAACAACTGTATTTATGGAGACTTTTCTAAAACAAGTAGCTCATGACCTCTATCATAAACTGGAAGGAGATTTCGCCCATGTGGCTGTAGTCTTCCCCAACAAACGTGCCAGTCTTTTTTTCAACGAACACCTGGTACATGAGGCCGAACATCCCATCTGGTCCCCTGCCTACCTCAGTATCAGCGACCTGTTCCGTCAGGCTTCCACCCTACAGGCAGGCGATTCCATCAAACTGGTCTGCGATCTCTATCGGGTATACCAGGAAGTGACCCAAAGCAAGGAAACCCTGGACGACTTCTATTTCTGGGGGGAACTTCTCATCAGTGATTTCGATGATGCCGACAAGAATCTGGTGAAAACCGATGCCCTTTTCAGCAATCTGAAAGACCTGAATGCCCTGATGGACGATTTCGATTTTCTGGAAGAAGGACAGAAGGAAGCCCTCAGCCAGTTCTTCCGCAATTTTTCTATCGACCAGGTGACAGAACTGAAACAACGATTCATCTCCATTTGGGATGTTCTGAAGGACATCTATACCGGCTACAAGGAACGGTTGGCTTCCCAACAACTGGGCTATGAAGGAATGCTTTACCGCAATGTTATCGAACATTTCGATTTAGAGAAATTCCCTTGCCGGAAATATGTATTCGTAGGATTCAATGTGCTGAACCAAGTGGAACACCGCCTGTTCAGCTACTTGCAGGATGCCGGAAAGGCCCTCTTCTACTGGGATTACGACCGCTTTTATCTGGAAAAGACTCCCCACGAAGCCGGAGAATTTATCCGCCGCAATCTGCGTGATTTCCCTTCGGAACTTCCAGCTTCCTGTTTCGACAACCTGAGTCTGCCGAAACAAATCACCTACATCGAATCGCCGACAGAAAACGGACAGACCCGCTACTTACCCCAATGGATTCGGGAAAACCTGACCGAGGATGAAAAGGAAACGGCCGTTGTGCTCTGTAACGAATCACTTCTGCAACCTGTACTCCACTCTCTGCCCGAAGATGTGAAGCATACCAATATTACTATGGGATTCCCGTTGTCGCAAACTCCGGCCTACAGCTTCGTCAATGCCTTGGTAGAACTTCATACCAGCGGCTACAGTGCCGGAAACGGACGCTTTCGGTTCAATGAAGTGACGAGTGTTTTGAAACACCCGTATACACGTCTGCTGTCACCTCTGGCTGCCGACCTGGAAGCTTCGCTGAATCGTGACAACCGTTTCTATCCACTCCCTTCAGAATTGAAACAGGACAAGATTCTCGAACTCCTCTTCACTCCTTGCTCTACCAACCTGGAACTCTGCAGAATGGTATCAGATGCCTTACAACAAGTAGCACTTTGTTACCGGGAACAATCGGCTTCGTCACAGGAAGCTTTCGACCAACTGTATCGTGAATCACTGTTCAAAGCCTATACGTTGATAAACCGGTTCCATACACTGATAGAAGCTAAAGACCTGATAGTACAGACCGGTACTTTCAAACGCCTGCTCAAACGGGTAATGAGCACTTCGAATATCCCTTTCCACGGCGAACCGGCCATCGGTATGCAGGTAATGGGTGTGCTGGAAACACGTAACCTGGATTTCCGCCACCTGATTCTGTTGTCCGTCAACGAAGGACAATTGCCGAAAGGAGGAGGCGATTCCTCTTTCATACCTTACAACCTACGGAAAGCTTTCGGTATGACCACCATCGACCATAAAATTGCGGTCTATGCCTATTACTTCTACCGCCTGCTGCAACGGGCGGAAAACATCACACTGATGTACCACACCGCGTCAAACGGAACAAGCCAGGGTGAACTTTCCCGTTTCCTGCTACAGTTCCTCATCGAATGGGAACACCCCATCCAACGGAAGCAACTGGAAGCCGGACAGGCACCCCAAACTTCCAGCCCTATCAGTATCGCCAAGACTCCCGGAATCATGAAACGCATGCAGAGTATCTTCGACCGTCGGGTCAATCCGAAGGCGCTGCTTTCTCCTTCCGCACTGAATACCTACCTGGACTGCCCGCTGAAATTCTATTATCAGTATGTAGCCAATCTGCGTACTCCAGACGAAGTAACAGCCGAAATTGATTCCGCCAAGTTCGGAACTATCTTTCACGACGCAGCCGAACACATCTACAAAGACTTGCGCGACCGGAACCAGGTCATCAACAAAGAAGCTGTCGAGAGCCTGCTGAAAGACAAAGTACGTCTGAATAACTATGTAGACAGCGGATTCAAACGCCTCTTCTTCCATATCCCCGAGAACGAACGGCCGGAATACAATGGACTTCAGCTCATCAATTCTGCCGTCATCACACGTTATCTCCAGCAGTTGTTGGAAAAGGATCTGGAATATGCACCATTTACTTTTGTAGGTTCAGAACAGAAAATCAGCGAAGAGATAGATATCCAGACTCCGAAAGGCATTCTGAAATCCCGCATTGGAGGAACCATCGACCGTCTGGATGCCAAAGACGGTATCCTGCGTATTGTCGATTACAAAACCGGTGGACAGGCAGATACACCTCCCAATATAGCCTCCCTCTTCATCCCCGACAAAAAACGGTCCAACTATGTATTTCAGACTTTCCTCTATGCCGCCATCGTGTGCGGGAAACTACGCGAAAAGAAAAAACAGCAACAGGTAGCTCCTGCCCTGCTGTATATTCATCGGGCAGCATCGGAAAACTATTCTCCCGTCATTGAGCTGAAGGATGGCAGGAAATCAAAAGAAACGGTCAATGACTTTGAGAAATACGAAACGGAGTTCCGGGAAGAGCTCAAGAAATTACTGGAAGAAATATTCAATCCCGAATTACCTTTCAGCCAGACAGTTACAGACGAAAAATGTGAATATTGCGATTTTAAATCACTCTGTAAGCGATAGGTTCCATTAAAAAGAGTTAATCAAAGGATTGGAAGATGGAACAATCCAAACAAATATACTGAACCCAGTGTTATATAAATGTTTTTCATAGTAATAGATTTATCACTTGGCACTAGGCTTGTGAAAGTCCAGGTCAGGGAGACAAAAGAGTTTGTCCCATAAAAAAAGAAGAGACTGCATTTCCCCAGCAGTCTCTTTCTTTTTTATACCTGATAAAAAACGAACAGTCATTGGAAGGAAAACGAACTCCTGTCCGTCCTAAAACATACGTTCGTTTTCATTGCTGCCTTCAGACCCTCTTATTTCTGTGGCAGTGGGTCGGCAGAAGGAGGAGGAACCAGAATACCCCATTGCTTGTTTGCCTTCGGTCCCATCTCTACTTCCAGCACTCCGCCTTCGGCTATATCGGCATGAGTGAACCACGGACGGTCCAAAGGTTTCCCGTTCAAGGTAGCCGACTGGATATACTTGTTCTCCGTAGAAGCATTGCGCGCCTTGATTTCGAAGAATTTTCCGTTGCCCAAATCAATACGGGCATCTGTAAACAAGGGACTGCCGATGTTATAGGCAGGCATACCCGGAGTCACCGGATAAAAGCCCAGCTGGCTGAACACCACAAACGCCGACATGCCGCCACCGTCTTCATCACCGGGTACTCCCATCAGGTCATTGCGGAACCACATGTTCAACAGCGTGCGGATACGTTTCTGTGTCATCCACGGCTTACCGGCATAATTATAAAGATAAGGAATATGCAGACACGGCTCATTCGCCATCGAGAACATCCCCACATTTCCGGTATGGTCTGGAAGGAAGGAATAGAACTGCCACTTCGACATGCCCAACGGAACATTGAACAATGAATCCAGAGCAGAAGTGAAACGTTCGTTACCCCCCATCAGCTGTATCAGGTCAGCCACATTATGCTGAACGTCCCACCGATAGACATAACCGTTGTTCTCATCATAATAGTCGCGGGCACCCAGTCCACCGTCATACCGGTAATCCAACGGCATGATAAACTCACCGTCCTTGTTCTTCGGATGGAAGAAACGGGTTTCCGGATGGAAGAGATTCCGATAGTTATAGGAGCATTTCAAATAATGTTCCGCTTCTTTCTGTTTACCAAGTTCTTGAGCAATCTGCGACAAACACCACTGGTCGTACGAAGTTCCTAATGTAACGGCTACCGGCTGACGCTTCTCCCAGATAGATACATGAGGAACAGTTTCCTCCTCGCCCGGATTCAATGCCGGAATGTACCCGTGTTCCTTATAAAATTCATCCAGCCAACCAGCCGGTTTGGCCGACCAGGGAATCAATGTCTTCTCTTCCATACCTGCCTTACAGGCCGCATACGCGTCTTCCAGACTGAAGGTACGGATTCCTTTCCGATAAGCATCAATAAGGGTAGCTACCCCATGATTGGAATTCATACGGCGGGTATCACCGGTAATTTCCGGGAAGGTAGGCATCCAATTGTTTCCCATCTGTTTAGCCATCAGCAGGAAGGAATGCAGGATATCGCCTTCCACCTGACCGTCTACCAGTACCCGCAACGGATGGGTAGCCCGGTAAGTATCCCACAACCAGTCGTCTGTATAGAACGGACGACCGCCGTCTTCGTGAATCTGTCCGTCGAACGCACTGTAATAACGTCCGCCTTCACTCAGGCAAACCGGACGTTCGTAGCAACGGTATAGCGAGGTATAGAACACTTGCTTCTCATCATCCGTTCCACCCTGCACCTGAATCTTTCCCAAAGCCTTGTTCCAGACCTGACGTCCCGCTTCGGCCACCTGTTCCAGCGAAGCGGAAGCAATTTCACGCTCCAGATTCTTCCTGGCCTGAGCCTCATCGATAAAAGAGATACCGTACCGTAACGTACAGGTCTTTGCCTGGCTACCCAGTTCCCAGACTACCGCTGCATCGGTTCCTTCTATGGTCTGAATGCTCCTATCAAGCTTTCCGTCCTTCCAGATACCGGCTCCCTGTGGTTGTCCTTCCAGTACCGCATAGATATAGACCTTCGTCTTTCCATCAACAAACTGATACCCCTGTATGACATTACCGGTAACCTTCAGCAGTCCTTTCCGGCTGTTGAAGACCAGATACGAAGGGCCATCTTTCTCGAACGTAATACGATAAATGGCACTCTGGTGTGAAGGAGCAAACTCTACCTCGGCTTCCAGTTCATCCAGATATACCTGATACAGATAAGGAGTAATCTGTTCCTGATCATAGCTGAGTGGCAATACCGGTTGCAAACCGGACTCATCTCCCTGGTAAGGAGTCAAGTTGAACGCCGAACGCTCACGGTGATTGGTTACAATCAGGGGAAGACCGTTCAGCCGGTCACCCGTGAAATCTGCCCGCTCGGGATAAGCCCTAAGCAAGCTGTTGGGCAGATGGATAGTCGGGAAAGTAGGCACCAGCAGGTGACTGATATTCCCCATATACGGATTTACATAGGACACAGGGTCTTGCAATATATCCTGTGCCATTGCCTGTGGGATTCCCGTCCCCAGTCCGACAGCCATCGCAATAGCTGCCAGTGTTGTTTTCATACAATGTTTCATGGTGTGTATGGTTTAAAGGTTATCTCTATTCAGCATACAGTCTTCCGGAGAAGAAGTCGATAGACAAAAGTACAGAGAATAACTGACAACTACAAGTCTAAAATTCAAAGGCTTCCAGTTATTATCAACAAAAAAGTCCGGCAAACTTACCGGACTTCTTCAACGTCTATCCTGTTTACGGGATGATTTATCTCCGTATGGCACGCAATGCCTGACAAAGCTGGTCAGGGCAAGATGTCGGCTTGTATCCACAACGGATTCCTTCCAGACGGGCTATCACATCTTCTACCTTCATCCCTTTCACCAAGGCAGAAATACCCTTCAGATTTCCGTTGCAACCACCGATAAAATGTACTTCCTTCAGAATGCCGTCTTCTACCTCCAGGTCAATTTGGGAACTACAGGTTCCCGATGTTCTGTAACTGTATTTCATACGCTAGTCATCTATCTATAAAAAGAACGGAGCATCCGCTTTCAGACACTCCGTTGTTCCTTATGTTTTATAAAGAAGAATTATTCAGCCTCTTCTTCCGGCTTCATGTTCGTATACACGGTCTGTACATCATCGAACTCTTCCAGACGTTCTACCATTTTGTCGATGGTTTCGCGTTGTTCCGGAGTAACATCCTTCAGGTCATTCGGGATGTAAGTGAAATCACCACCGACATCTTCGAAGCCGCATTCTTCCAGATGTTTCTGAATAGCCGCATAACTCTTCGGGTCACCATAGATAGTAATGGTACCTTCTTCCGGATCTTCGTCGAATTCATCCTCTACGTTGTAGTCAATCAAATCCAGAATCAGTTCTTCCATATCGACACCTTCTTTTTTCTTGAATGTAAACACACACTTGTGGTCGAACAAGAAAGCCAGAGAACCGGTAGTACCCAAGTTACCGCCGAACTTGTTGAATACGGAACGTACATCGGCTACAGTACGAGTAGTGTTGTCTGTCAGTGTATCTACGAATACAGCGATTCCGTGAGGGCCGTATCCTTCGTAAGTCATTCCTTTGTAATCGCTCTGGTCCTTACCCATTGCGTTCTTGATGGCACGTTCGATATTGTCCTTCGGCATGTTTTCACGCTTACAGGTAGCGATAACGGAACGCAAAGTCGGGTTGTTTTCCGGTTCCGGACCACCTGCCTTTACAGCAATTGCAATCTGTTTACCCAGACGAGTGAAGGTCTTAGCCATGTGACCCCATCTTTTCAACTTTGTAGCTTTTCTATATTCAAACGCTCTTCCCATTGGATTTATAGTTTTAATATGTTGTTTTAAAATGAATCTTTTTTCTCATCAACGCAATACAGCACCCAGCTTGTTCTGCAGGTTGGCAATCAGCTTCTGCATGAACTTATCAATCTGCTTGTCGTTCAGTGTCGCGTTTTCGTCCTGCAACATGAAGCTTACTGCGTAACTCTTCTTGCCTGCTTCCAGGTTCTTGCCTTCGTATACGTCGAACAGTTCAACGCTCTTCAGCAGTTTCTTGTCGGTTTCGTAAGCAATCTTTTCGATTTCCACGAACTGAACCTTCTTGTCAATCAGCAAAGCCAGGTCACGTTTTACAGCCGGGAACTTGGAAATTTCCTTGAAAGTTACGGCATTACCCTTGACAGCCTTCATCAGTTCCTTCCAGTTCAGGTCAGCATAATATACCTCGTTGTCGATATCGAACTTCTTCTGAAGCTTTTTATGCAGTACACCCAGTGTAGCCAGCAGTTTACCGCCACGGGTATGTACCGTAATGGCAGCGGCAAAGATATCATCGGTCAGATTGCCGAATACCAAAGCGCCGAAGTTTACGCCCAGACGACGGAAAATGTTCAACACATGTGCTTTCAGCTCGTATACAGACATGTTTTCATCCGGATGAGCCCAAGAGTTGCTGACACGCTTACCGGTCATCCACAAGCCCATGTGCAGTTCTTCGGAATAAGCGCCCAACACCTTTTCCGGGTTCTTCTTCTCGGCATGGAAATGATAACAGTTACCGAATTCGAAGAACTTCAGGTCGGCATTCTTACGGTTGGCATTGTGCTGGATACTTTCCAGACCACCGAACAGCAAGGTAGCACGCATCACATTCAGGTCGTTGCTCAACGGGTTCATGATACGCACCAGATTCTCCGGCTTATAGCTTTCCAGTCCGTCGTAATAGGCAGCGGCGGTCAACGAGTTGTTCAGGATTTCATTGAACCCGCAACCTACCAGCTGTTCTGATACCAGGTTCTGGAGTTTCACCGATTTGTCTACATCACCCTTCACACTCAGGCTGGACTTGACAGAAGTCGGGATTTCCACATTGTTGTAACCATAGATACGCAGGATATCTTCTACTACGTCGCACGGACGCTGTACATCCACACGGTACGGAGGAACCAGCAATGAAAGGCCTTCAGCTGTTTCGTTCACAATCTTCATCTCCAGACTGGTTACGATACTCTTGACGGTTTCGGCCGGAATATCCTTACCAATCAGACCATTCACGTATGCGTAAGAAAGTTCTACCGGGAAATCGGCAATCGGATTCGGGTAGTTATCCTTGATTTCAGAAGCGATTTCACCTCCGGCCAGTTCCTTCACCAGTAAGGCAGCTGCCTTCAGCGCATAAATGGTGATGTTCGGGTCTATACCACGCTCGAAACGGAAAGAAGAGTCTGTACTCAATCCATGACGACGGGCAGTTTTACGCACCCAGGTAGGATGGAAATAAGCACTTTCCAGAAATACATCCTTTGTTGTTTCGGTAGTACCTGAATCCAGTCCACCGAATACACCGGCGATACACATCGGCTCTTCAGCGTTGCAAATCATCAGGTCACGGTCTGACAACGAACGTTCCACTTCATCAAGAGTCACGAACTTGGTACCTTCGGCAACGGTCTTTACGACAATCTTACCACCTTTAATCTTATCTGCATCGAAACAGTGCATCGGCTGACCGTAAGCATGAACAATGTAGTTGGTGATATCGACAATGTTGTTGATAGGACGAAGACCGATCAGGCGGAGCTTGTCCTGCAACCATGCCGGACTTTCCTTCACGGTCACCCCCTTAATGGCAACTCCGGCATATCGCGGACATGCTTCGGTATTTTCCACCTCGATGTCGATGTTCATATCGTGATTGTCTACCTGAAACGCATCAACAGACGGACGTTTCAGAGTAGCCTGATAACCGTTCTGAATCAACCAGGCATACAAGTCACGGGCTACACCGTAGTGTGAGCAAGCATCGGCACGGTTTGGAGTGATATCCACTTCCAGCACATAGTCACTCTTGATATTGTAATAATCCTTGGCCAGCGTACCCGGAACCACATCCTGCGGCAGTACGATAATACCTTCGTGGCTGGTACCTACACCGATTTCATCTTCGGCACAGATCATACCGTTCGATTCAACGCCACGCAGTTTGGATTTCTTGATGGTAAAACACTCGTCACCGTCATACAGTTTAGTACCCAGTGTCGCTACAATTACCTTCTGTCCGGCAGCTACATTGGCGGCACCGCAAACAATCTGAACAGGTTCGCCCTGTCCCAGGTTGACGGTAGTAATATGCATGTGGTCGGAATTCGGATGCGGTTCACAAGTCAGCACTTCGCCGACTACCAAGCCTTCCAGGCCTCCTTTGATAGATTGAACTTCCTCTACCCCACCGGTTTCCAGACCGATAGAGGTCAGTGCGGCTGATACTTCATCGGGTGTCAGATTGAAATCGACATACTCTTTCAGCCAGTTATAAGAAATATTCATATGATGTATAATTTGATGTATTCACTAATGGATATGCAAAGTTAATACAAATATTTGTATACAAAGGACACGTCAGGCGTTTTTTTCGTTCATTTCCTTTTCAGACAGCCTAGAAAGGCACGTCGGGTAATGGTCCGCCAAACGGATTTTCCGGTTGCGGAGCCATGTCAACCGAAGGAGGCGGAACCATGTCCTGTCCGTTGCTCCGGTTCATTTTGGAATGAAGCACCGTACCCGATGTCTCTTCACCCGGCATCGGCACAATCATATCGTCGTCCGGATTCTGGAAACGGGCATATTCGGCACGGAAACGTAACAGCACATCGCCCACCGCACCGTTACGGTGCTTGGCGATGATGATTTCGGCCATTCCGTGCAGGTCGTTCCCCTTCTCGTCTGTATAAATCTTGTAATATTCCGGACGGTGAATGAAGCATACCATATCGGCATCCTGTTCGATGGCTCCGGACTCACGCAAGTCGCTCAATTGAGGCCGCTTTCCGTCAATACCCTCACGGCTCTCCACCCCACGGTTCAACTGGCTCAGTGCCACGATAGGAATATTCAACTCCTTAGCCAGTCCCTTCAACGAACGGGAAATGGTACTGACCTCTTCCTGACGGCTGCCGAAAGACATACCGCTGGCGTTCATCAGCTGCAGGTAGTCGATGATAATAATCTGCACCCCATGTTCACGCACCAGACGGCGTGCCTTGGTACGAAGTTCGAAGACCGACAAGGAAGGAGTATCATCGACATACAGCGGCGCATCATAAAGTTCCTTTATCTTATAGTCGAGCTGCCCCCACTCGTAGGGAGCCAACTGACCGCTCTTGATTTTCTCACCTGGAATTTCGCAGACATTCACAATCAAACGGTTCACCAACTGCACATTGCTCATTTCCAGCGAGAACAGTGCCACTGGAACCTTGTTCGTAACGGCCATATTCTTCGCCATGGAAAGCACGAAAGCCGTCTTACCCATCGCCGGACGGGCAGCAATGATAATCAGGTCGGAGTTCTGCCAGCCCGAAGTCATCTTGTCCAGCTGATGGAAGCCGCTGGAAAGACCGCTCAGACCGTCGGTACGGGCCGCTGCTTTCTGAAGCATCTCGTATGCTTCCTGGATGACCGGATTAATCTGCGTATAATCCTTTTTCATGTTCTGCTGAGAAATCTCGAAGAGCTTACCTTCAGCTTCCTGCATCAGGTCATCCACATCCTGCGTCTCGTCGAACGCTTTAGTCTGTATGTTGCTGGTAAACGAAATCAACTCACGGGCCAGAAACTTCTGGGCAATGATACGGGCATGATATTCGATGTGTGCCGATGAGGCTACCTTACCGCTCAACTGGGTAATGTAGAAAGGACCGCCCACTTCTTCCAGATCTCCACGCGAACGGAGCTGTTCCGTCACCGTCAGGATATCAATCGGTTTCTGCTGGATAGCCAAGTCGGTTATGGCAGCATAAATCAGCTGGTTCCGGTGTTCGTAAAACGATTCCGGCCGGAGAATCTCGCTCACCAGTGAATATGCGTCCTTCTCTATCATTAATGCACCCAGCACCGCTTCCTCCAGTTCCGGAGCCTGCGGTTGCAAGTGCCCGTATTCGTCCACAGGTTTGGTTTTGGTCGCCTTAGGTACCCGTGTGGTTCTTTTCGTTTCTGCCATGTATCTATTTTCTTTTTAAACGGGGCAAAGATAAATATTTTGACGAAGCGAATAGACAAAACCCAAAGGAAAAATATTATCGGATTACGTTTCGTAAATTTGTTCTTACGAGTTTGTCTGCCACTCCGCAATCGTACCCGTCTCGGATGAGAACACCGCTCCCACTTTATAGACTTTCCGCTTGTCGGACGCATATTCAAGGGCATAACCTTTCTCTTCAATCTGACGGAGCGCCTCCTCCGCGCTTCCGTCAAGCTTGAACTCGAAAATGTATACATAATCAGGAGTCTCCACGATACAGTCCACACGGCCGTGGCTCTGGACCTTCTCCGTATATACCGCATACACACTGACCAGACGCATAATCAGGTAAAACGTGTAGTGGAAATAGCGTTCACGCTCACGCTCGTTCTCCTTGCGGCGCATCGTGTAAGGGATGCTGGCCAGGAAAGAGGTAAGACCAGTACGGAAATCGTCAAGGCGGCCTTCCTCCAGCTGGAAAGAGGCATCCTTCGTCCAGGAATTCACGTTCTCACCGCCCTTGAAATACTTGGCGGCAACCAGCGAAAGGAAACCGTCCTTCACTTCATTATTCGGATAATCAAGCAAAAACAGGTTACGGCGCAAGTCAAAATCCTTTATCGTCAGATAACCGCTCTGATAAATCATCGGCAAAGGCTGTTCCACATCGGCCTTGTAGTCAATAAACTCTTCAGCCGAATAATACTTGCCTGTTATCTCGTCCATGTTCTCGTCCGTGTGGGAAAGTAGACGAATCAGATAAGTCGGCGTACCGCTCTTGAACCAGTAGTCACTGATTCTACCGGTAGAGAAAGCATTAAGGAGACTGAACGGATTATAAACATCGGTCATGCAATCACTGAAGTGATAACCGTCATACTGAGCCTTAAGCTTCAAGCGCATCTCATCGTAAGAACACCGATATACCTTCGCCATCGCCTCCATCGGCTCACGGAAGGTAGCGTCAAGCTCCTCCTGGGAGATACCGCAGAGTGTCTCATACTTGCCGTGCATACTGATGTCGAAAGGCTGGTTGAAACCGCTGAATACACTCACCTGGGAGAATTTGGTCA